>Ga0316605_10000047_pt1 | contig 182041 bp, 137 predicted proteins | sample OWC_soil_day20_n_FD_207666 | JGI IMG/M metagenome (GOLD analysis project Ga0316605, IMG submission 207666) | Wetland soil microbial communities from Old Woman Creek delta, Ohio, United States - OWC_soil_day20_noCT | ecosystem: Environmental > Terrestrial > Soil > Wetlands | place: USA: Ohio...
ATCTCTAGTGTTTCCTTTGACTCTCTTTATTATTAAACGTATCGCTACGCCTATTAATCTTCGCTACCTTTGGTTTCCATAATTTCAATGATCTGTATCCCCTCTCATTATCAATCTCGCCTCTGTCACTCTCATCTACCCGTTGTATCCGATTGGGAGTGCAAAGGTACTATCTTTTTCTAAACTACCAAATTTTATCGCAAAGTTTTATGCTTTATTTTTTATTGAATCATCTTAACTCTCTGAAAAAGATGGAAAAGTATAAGCGATTATTTTTTGTGCTTTTTATCCGTTTTTGCATTATATCCGCTTTTATTTTGTCGTGCATTGGTATTCCTTGACGTTTTATTGCAATATAGGGTTGGGTTGGGTTGGGTTGGGTTGGGTTATCGTGCTTGAATATCTTTGGATATGTCTTTTTTGTGTGGGGGGCTATGGAAAGGTCAATTCGTGGGTTTGCTATAATTTTATCGGTTTTATATTATATACATATATATATAGGTAAATATGTTTGGATGTGCGATTATTGCTTTTGCAGTATTGTTAATTTTAAGAAATATATTTTGGCGTTTTATGGCTAGATACTTGTTTTGGCGCTCCGGAATCTTATTCTATGGCTGTGTAATTTGATTCTATTTTTCTAGAATCTTATTCTATTTTGCTAAATTCTTTATTTCCAAAAAAATATACTTCGTTTCTGTAAGTTTTTATCTGAGAAATATAAAATTATACGAGGAAAAAATTAAAATAGAGTAGCTTTATTTTCAAAATGAGCTACTCTTTATCCTTAAGAACAAAATATCTGCATTTTTTGCTCCTAATTTGGATATTAATTATAGGAAATTAACGAATAGATTTTTCTTCTCAAACAACACCCAGCAAATATCCTCAGCATTTAGCTTAATCGTATTAGCGATAATTAACACCAAAACTTGCACAATGTTAGAAAAATTGCAAAAAGAGGGCGTTTTAGTTAAAAGAAAAGAAAAGAGGCTTACTAAGTAATAATTCTATTATATTGATTTATCGTTACTTTCGTTGAGATATAGAAACAAAAAAACCTCGCAATGGTTTGCGAGGTTAATTATTTTTTATATTTATTCCCTTTTACTTATGAGAACATATTCTTCATTTTCTCAAAGAAACTTCTGTCTTTTGCTGATGGGTTTGGTTTGAAGTTTGGAGAATCTTTTAATCCTTCCAAAATCTTCTTTTCTTCTTTTGTATATTCTTTTGGAATCCAAACATCTACTCTTACTAATAGGTCTCCTCTACCATAACCGTTTACATCTGGAAGTCCCTTTCCTCTTAAACGATAAACCTTTCCTGAGGACATTCCTTGCTCAATCTTAAACTTAGCCTGCCCTCCTAGTGTTGGAACCTCGATTGTTGTACCAATGATTGCATCGGTTACTGTGATATAGGTTTGATGACATATATTGTTTCCGTCTCTTTCGAAATGTTCGTGTGGAAGTTCTTCGATGGATACAATTAAATCACCATTGATTCCATTTCTAACTCCTGCATTTCCCTTTCCTGAGAAAGATAATTGCATTCCATCAGAAACCCCTGCTGGTATATTTATTGTCAATACCTCCTCAGCCTTTACAATTCCCTCACCATGACATGTTGGACATTTATCCTTTATTATTTTCCCTTCTCCTTGGCAACTTGGACACACGGATTGTGTTTGCATATTACCTAATATTGTTCTTTGAACTTGGGTAATATATCCTGAACCATGACATTGAGTACAATTAATCATGTCCGATCCTGACTTTGCACCAGAACCATGGCAAGAATTACAGGTAACGAATTTGTTTACTTTTATTTTCTTCTCAACACCTTTTTCTATATCTTCAAGAGTTAGCTTTACTTTTATTCTTAAAGAACTACCTTTGTTTACTCTTTTTCCTCCTCTTGAACGTGAACCGCCTCCGCCGAAACCACTAAAACCTCCGAAGCCTCCACCTCCAAATATATCTCCAAACATACTGAATATGTCATCCATATTCATATTTCCACCACCAAATCCCGGTTGACCATCTACTCCTGCATGACCAAATTGATCGTATCTTGCTCTCTTATCTTTGTTTGATAATACTTCGTAAGCCTCTGCTGCCTCCTTAAACTTTTCCTCAGCTTCCTTATCATCTGGATTTCTATCTGGATGAAACTTCAATGCTAGTTTACGATAGGCTTTTTTCAACTCTTCATCAGAGGCAGATTTACTTACACCAAGTATTTCGTAATAATCCCTTTTTGTTGCCATTATAAATGTTTATCTATTATATTGCTACTACAACCTTTGAAAATCTAATGACCTTCTCATACATATAGTAACCTTTGATTACTTCTTCAATTACTATTCCCTTTTCTTCTTCCGATGATGCTGGGAATTGAGTTATTGCTTCATGTTTACTTTCATCAAACTTTTGCCCTTTTGCATCTATAGGTTTTACTCCCTTTTGAGTTAGTATATTGATTAATTTTGTATACACAAGTTGTAAACCTTCTTTTGAAGTAGCAGGGATATTGTCTTGTTTTTCTATATCCTCCAAAGCTCTTTCGTAGTCATCAACAACTGGTAGTAGGTCTTTAATTGTATCTTCAGCCGCAAACTTAATCATATCTATTTTCTCTTTAGATGTACGTTTGCGATAGTTTTCAAAATCGGAATATAGTCTTAGATATTTGTCGTTTATTTCTACTAACTTCTTCCCTATCTCCTCTGTTTCACTAATTTTTTCTTCATTAGCTCCTTCGTCTTCGGATTTTATTTGTTCGTTGTTTTCCTTATTATCTTCGTGGTTTGTCAATTCTTGATTTTCTAAATTATCCTTGCTCATTTTTTTACGTTTAAACATTTTTATCAATCCTCTTGTTCAATTTTTATTCCTTATAATATATTGATGACATATTGTCATCTTTCAATAAATATATCCAATGGCGTCTTCGGACGATCCTTTTTCATCCACATAAATCCTTTTAGTGTCTTTTCTTCTGCAATTATCTTCTCCTCGTCATCAGTATAAAAAACTGGACTTGTAATTGTCGTTATTTTCTTAATCTTTTTATCGTCAATATATACTTTCATCTCTGAACCACTACCAATATTCACACCCATTAGACTTGAAGTTGTATCCTTGTTTTCTTCCCAAATATAGTATATGCTTTGTGCATTTCCAAATACATTTACTAAGTAAAGCTTATTATTTTCAAAATAACCTACCATTCTCTTCCCTCCAATTTGATTAAATCTATATTCAGTCAATGTATCGGAGTTCTGAACAACTAATGAGTTATAATAAGTTTGAAAACCATATATATTATTCTTACCTATATTCATTAATATTGTGTCTGCAGTAATCTGATTCTGTTCATTCCAAAATACAGGATTGTTCGTCATTAATAATATTGAATCCTCCAATGAATATTTAATATACTCTGCTGCTCCTTGTATATCATTTCTGAAAAATTTTGCATGATAATAAGCCTTGATGAATTTGATATTCATTGATGTATCATGATCAAGCCATATTGTATCAGAATGGAGATATAATGTATCCTTAGAATCTACCTGTTTAACCATTGCCATATTAGTAATAAATGTATATGACAAACTGTCCTTGTTGTTAATATAGGCTTTATTCCCAGTTACAACAAGTTTCTTTGTTGTATCCTCAATATAAATATTACTTATTCCTTCACCTATCTTTGTTTGAGAATTATAAAATAAAGTATCGGCTTGTAATAATCTCTCTTTATTAATCATTTGAGATTGCTTTACCGACATTGATTCTTCTGTTTTTGTATTGTACCAACCTAACTCAGTATAAATAAATGTACTATCATTAGTTATAATATTTGTAGGTCCAAAAAAAGTTGAAATATTTGTTTTAGTATTGTAATTCATCGTATCCGAATATACTTTAGTGCTATCGGATGTAATTTCTACATTGGAATTGAAAAGAATATCTTTTGTGGACATATTGTATGTAGCCTTTTGACTCCTTAGTTTTGATTTTTCATCGAAAATATCTGCCCAACGTGTATATTTTATTGTATTTTGTTCTCTTTCTAATATTAGGTATGTGGTATGCATTGTCATTTGCTTATCCTTCATCACAATCCTCTCACCAAACATTTCCGCAGTTTTTGTTTGACCTTCATAATACAATTCGTCTCCCCAGATATGTAGGGTATCTTTTTGAACAATATGAATATTACCAAAAGCATTAAAGCGATTTTCTTTTTCATTGAAAATCGCTGAATCGCAATACATCCTCATTCCTTCATGCTCAAACTCGACCTTCTCCACCATAATTATTTCATCAGGGTAAGAAGGTCGAGTTTCACTCCAATTTGCTTTATAGTTTATTTTTTTAGAGGCTTGTGAGTAAGAAAAAGATGTAATACTAATAAATAAGAGAAATAAAATATTTATTTTCATTTAGTTGATTAATCCTCATAGTCATCACCACTACCAGCTAGACCTTGATATTTAAATGATTTATCATAAGTCAATTTAATGACTTTACTTTCTTTTCTTCCTTTAATCTTTTCTGATAGCTCAACATAAAAGTATTGTTCAAGTTTTCTATCAGTGATGCTCCTTTTGTATTTCGCATCGAAATCAATCTTATTTACCTTATCTATTTGAGCATTTGGATATCTTTCTTCTAAATCTTTCACAATTAAACGAGGGTAACGAGTAGGATCTACTTCCGATGTAACAGATACTACACTACCATCAGGCATAAATAGAGCTTCAAGTGGAGTTCCTTGACGATTAGAGAAGAATGCTCTAAAACAAGTATCCTCAGATTTCCATTCATCGACAGGGATTCTTGGGTATTTTTTATCAAAAGCTTTTGTAATAATTTCAGGTATTTTTACTTTTTCAATAGCTTCAGGAGTTTCAATATCTACCTTTTTATCTTTCTTTGACGAATTCTCTGATTCTTTATCATCATTTGCAGCCACTATTTTAATCCCTTCACCTGGTAAGGCTGTACGATCAGCCATTTTCTTTTGCTGACGTTCTATATCCTCTGGATTTAATCTTGCTATGTAATCTTTTTTTACAAAATCTGGATCAGGAGCATTTGTTTTTATCATTTTACCTCTTGGGTCAAAAATCATTTCATACTCTGTTTGACCGAGACCCTTCATTGCAATTATTAAACGATAATAGTTATCCCCTCCAAAATCCTCTACATATTCTGATTTTTTTATTCTATAACCAGGATAGTTATTAATAAAATAATTAGCCACTAAGGTAGGTAATTCTTGTTCTGCAATATTAAATATTGTAAATTGCCAATTACCTGTAGCAGTAAAAAAAGCTCTGCCTATTTGATTATCAATACTAATTTCTGCAACATACTGACCTGTTTCAAAAAACCATCCTTGAAGCTTGTAATCAGTATATGTATTTTCAAGACCTAATCTTACTTCTTGAGGAACATCTGAATTTCTCAACTTTTGAGCTTGTAATGTAAATACAGCAGATAATAACAATATTACTAAAAACAACTTTTTCATTTTACTATATTGATTATGTTTATATTTGAATCTTACATATTGTATCTTTTCTATCTGGGCTTGTTGAAATAAAAGCAACTGGAACTCCTGTTATTTCTTCGATCGTATCAATATACAATTTTACTTGTGATGGTAATTTGTCATAAGTATCAATTCCTTCTAAATTTTTCTTCCATCCCTCATAATTCTTGAGTACTGGACTTATTTCAACTGAATTTAAGTCATATGGTATTTTATTAGTTTCAACACCATCTATACTATAATTCAAACACATTTTTATCTCTTTAAATGCGTTCAAAACATCGATTTTCATTAGGATTAAATGAGTAACACCATTTAACATACAGGCGTAATTTAGTGCCGGAATATCCATCCAACCACATCTTCTAGGTCTTCCTGTTGTAGATCCAAATTCTCTACCAACATCACGCATTTTATCTCCATCTTTATCAAATAATTCAGTTGGAAATGGTCCGCTTCCTACCCTTGTGCAATATGCTTTACATACTCCAAACACATTACCTATCTTAGATGGAGAAACTCCTAGACCTGAGCAAACTCCTGCTGTTATAGTATTAGAAGATGTAACAAAAGGATATGATCCAAAATCAATATCAAGCATAGAACCTTGCGCTCCTTCAGCTAAGATTTTTTTACCATCTTTTAATGCTTCATTTAAAAAATACTCACTATCTATAAGGTTTATCTTAGCTAAAGTGTCCAAAGCTCTTAGCCATTTTCTCTCATAGTCATCAAAATTTAATCCATCTATTTGAAATGAATTATAAGTAAAGCCCAATGAATTTAACAATCTTAAATGAGAGTCTTTAAGTGCTATATACTTTTTACTCCAATCCTTTGAATTTACATCACCAACTCTTAAACCTAATCTTGCAATTTTATCTGTATATGTAGGTCCAATTCCCTTTAATGTTGAACCTATCTTTGAAACTCCCTTGTAGGTTTCGTTTGCAGCATCCAACATCCTATGTGAAGGTAGAATTAAATGAGCTTTTTTAGAAACAAAAAGATTTTCTTTTACATCAACACCTTTTTCTCTTAATGCTAATATTTCTTTTTCGAAAATATATGGTTCAATTAATACTCCATTACCTATTACATTTTGTTTCTCTTTATGAAAAATGCCTGAAGGTATAATATGTAAAACGTGTTTTATTCCATTAAATTCTAAAGTATGACCAGCATTTGGCCCTCCTTGAAATCTAGCAATAATATCATATCTTGGAGTAAGAACGTCAACTATTTTGCCTTTGCCTTCATCCCCCCATTGTAATCCTAAAAGTACATCTATCTTATTCATAGTTCAATAAAAAATCTTTTATTTATTAGTAAATTGTGTTTAATACACAAACTAACTGCGAATTTACAAATAATTTTTCAATCCAATACACTTTATATTAAATTTGTATGGAAATATACTAAATCTGTCAATGGTGCCTTGATAATTTTCCCAACCTTCATCCCATAATTTTTAGCAACTTCGCAAAATATATCTCGACACAAATATCCAATACTTCCAATTACATTTATTTTCATTGTTTTATATTCTGAATACAAAACTATTTGATTATCAAAGAATGAAGCAAACGAATTAGTAATTATTTTTTTTATATATTCATGTTCTTTATTTTCAATGGCAAATTTAGCAAAAGAAGCAAGATAATAATTTGGCACAGACCCCTTATATAATCTATTCAAAAAGTCAGATTCTTCGCCAGGATATTGAATTGAAAATTTTTCACTTAAATCAATTGGCAATAAATTCCTTAAATAATCTCTAAGGACTATCTTTCCAATATTTGTCCCTGCCCCTTCATCGCATAAAACATATCCCAAAGCTGGAATATTTTCAATTATGTCAATACCATCATATAAACAAGAATTAGACCCTGTCCCTAAAATAGCACAAATTCCCTTTTGGTTACCACATAAAGCCCTTGCTGCACCAAGTAAATCATGATTTATTTCTATTTTTGCATTAACAAAATATGTAGATAAAATTTGCTTCATAGATCTCTTTTTATCGTCGCTACTACAACCAGCTCCATAAAAAACAATCTGAGTTACAATATTTGGATCAATATTTGAACATACAACAGATTCTATTTCTTGTCTCATTGATTCTTCAGAAGTATTATATGGATTCATTCCTGATGAAGAAAAATTCTTTCTTCTATTTTCTTTATCAACTAAACACCAATCTGTTTTTGTTGATCCACTATCAGCTATTAATAACATAATGTAAATTGTTAAAATAAAAAATATCCCTATCCAATTTTTGGATAAGGATATTTTCAACCACAAAATTACCGAAATTATTAGAAATCATTATTATGTGGCTTTTGTATTAACTATATAAAGTCAACTTCTTTCAAAGCATCTTTTATTTGTTCAAATGTGTATTCAATATCATTATCTAAACCAACTGAATAACGAACTAAGCCTTCACTCATTCCCATCTCCTTTTGCACATCTTCAGGAAGTTCTGATGAAGTAGATTTTCCTGAACAAGAGAATAAAGTACGGAAATATCCTAAAGATACTGCTAGATAGCCTACACCTTTATTTTGCATAATTTCCATAAATTGATTAGCTCTTTCTGTTGTGATAAGGTCTATTGCAATCATTCCTCCAAAACCAAATTTCTCATTCATTTGACTCTTCATCAATTTATGATCAATATGATCTTCAAGTCCAGGATAGTTAGCCTTAATTCCAATCGAGTTAAATTTCTCAGCTAAATACATTGCATTTTTGCTATGTTGTTGCATACGTATATGTAGAGTATACAGATTCTTTAGAATTGAAGTCGAACGGAATGAATCAAGAACTGGTCCTAATAACATTGCTGTACCGTTATTTACATCTATCATTGAGTTGATAAATTCAGAGTCTGCACATATTGCTCCTGCAACGCAATCATTCTTACCATTAATAAATTTTGTCATTGAGTAAACAACAATATGGGCACCTAAATGATAAGCAGGAAATATCATTGGGGTAAATGTATTATCTATTATAAGTTTTGCACCTAATGAATCTGCAATTTTTCTTAGTCCTGGAACATTAGCAATTCTTAATAATGGATTAGACATTGTTTCTGTGTAAATAACAGTTGTGTTTGGTTTGCAAGCTTCCTTTACTTGCTCTAAATTAGTAGTATCTACAAATGTTACATCTATTCCAAAACGACCAACATAGTTTTTTAAAAAAGCATATGTACCGCCGTATACTGTTGTAGAAGCAACAATATGATCACCTTTCTTAGCACAATGAAGTAGAGCACATGTTATTGCGCCCATTCCAGAAGCGGTAACCCATGCAGCCTCTGTACCTTCCATTGCTGCTAAAGCCTTAGAAAGAGCAAGGTTAGAAGGATTCCAATGTCTTGAGTATAAAAAAAATCCTTCTGTTTCTCCATGGAAGGTATCTGTCATTGTTTGTCCATAAGGAAAACAAAATGTTGCAGAGTCATTTATTGAAGGGTTAACTCCTCTTTCTGTTGAAGTTTCAGCAACAGCATTAATAGCCATAGCTGGATCAAATTTTTTCATGTTTTTTTGTTTTTTTGTTTATTAGCAGTTCATTGCTCCGCATACGTTTAGGACTTGTCCACTAACATAACTAGCCATGTCTGAACCTAAGAATACACATACTTTTGCAACTTCGTCAGGACTTCCTCCACGACGAAGAGGAATCTTTTGCTCCCAAGCTTTACGAACATCCTCTGGCAATTGACCAGTCATTTCTGTGACAATAAATCCTGGTGCAACTGCATTACAACGGATATTTCTAGATCCTAATTCTTGAGCAATTGATTTAGTAAAACCAATTATTCCTGCCTTTGTTGCTGAATAATTCGATTGTCCTGCGTTACCACTTACTCCAACAACAGAACTCATATTAATAATTGAACCTGAACGTTGCTTTAACATTATCTTTTGGCAAGCATGAGTTAGATTAAATACGGATTTAAGATTTATATTCATAATCAAATCCCAATCTTGTTCACTCATCCTCATTAATAAATTATCACGTGTTATACCTGCATTATTTATTAATATATCTATTCTCCCAAATTCATTTGCAACTTCTTCTATTAGTTTTGCACTTTCTTCGAAAGAAGCAGCATTAGAAGCATATCCAAAAGCCTTAACGCCTAAGGCTATCAATTCAGATTCAGTTTTTTCCATGTTTTCATCACGTCGTACATCTGTGAATGCCACGTTACATCCTTCTTGGGCGTAACGTATTGCAATTGCCTTTCCAATTCCACGAGATGCGCCAGTTATTATAGCAACTTTGCCTTCAAGTAATTTCATAATCAAATATATTTAAAAATAATTATTTTAGGTTGCAAAAGTACATAAATAATTCATTTATCCAAAATAGAAGCTAAATTCTACCTAAGCGAATAACAGTAAATGAAAAACGGAAAAGCATAAGAATATTATAGAATACTGCTGGAAAATAGCCATAGTATTTAGTCATTATTTTAAACCTTTCCTTATTTGCCTTAAGGTAATTATTACTAGAAAAACCTCCTCGCAAGAATGCTGAAATATTTTGCCTTGTACCTAATATATACCTAGCCCTTCTTAGAGACTCAAGTACCCATTCATAATCAGCAGCTATTCTATATTTAGTATTAAATTCTGGAGCTAAAGTTCTTTTAACCAAAACTGATTGGTGGCAAACTAGCATACCCCATCTAAAACTCTTCCACGTTAAATCAGAGGGTGGCTGAAGTCTTCGCCTCCCTAATTTATTTCCATTTTCATCGACTATTAAAGTATCTCCATAATAAACATCTCTTAACGTTGATTCCTTGTCAAAAAGATAATTAAGAATATTCTTATCATTAATACTATCACCTGCATTTAAAAACCAAACATAATCACCTGTTGCTATCTTTAATCCCTTATTCATAGCAAAATAAAGTCCATCATCTGGTTCGGATATCCACTTTGTAATAATATCTAAATTACTTTTAATCACATCTAAAGTCCCATCCTTAGAAGCTCCGTCAACTACAATATACTCAATATTATTATAATTTTGATTACGAATACTATCTAATGTAATTGGTAAAACTTTTTCTGCATTAAATGTTACTGTTATTATTGATATCTTTGGATTCATATGAATTAATTTCTTTTTCTATCTCAAAAATTTTTTCTAAAACTTGCTCTGGTGTAATTTTCTCAATACAAGGCCATATTGTTTCCTTGTCTTTAATATATTTACAGTCTAAATTACAATAATAGCAATCCAACTTATTATATACTACCTTAGGCAAAAATGGTAAATCTACTTCTTTAATATCCTCAATTTCGTATGGATGAAATCGCCCAAAATGAGCTCCTCCTAATAAGCACACAGATGGTGTTCTCGTTATTACTGTTATATGAGAAGCAGATGTGTCATTAGTGATCATATATCTTGCTCCACTAATTACTGAAAACAATTGAACTAGACTAGTTTTCCCAATTAAGTTTATAGTCATTTTTATTGTGGGGAAATTATAACTATTACTAATATCATTCCAAATCTTTTCCTCTCCTTTACCACCACAAACTACAATATCATTATCACATAATTCGGATAATAGTTTTACATAGTTATCTTTACTCCAAAGTTTCCTCTTTGTACTTGCACCTATAAACAAAACTACATATGATTTTTCTTTTAAACTTAAGAATTCACTTAAAATAGGTAACTCGAATGGTAGTGTTGGAATATTTGACTTAAATTCTGGATTTATTGATCCTCTAATAAATTCTGCATTTCTTTTCTTTTCCATCAATACTCCATCGGTAGATGGTATTAATTCAGAATAATATTTATCTGATTTAAGTTTTAGATATTTTGAGAAGGCTTTAATTCTTGATTTATCGTTAATAAGTCCATTTAAGATATTGTCATTATTGGTGTATTCCCCAACACAGCCTATCTTTCTTCCTGCCTTAATTAAACTAACAAGTATATCTTGAAAAAAATAATCTCTTGAATAGACTGGATTGATAAGCAGTTCAAATCTCTTCCTACATATTGTATTAATTAATCTCAGTCTATAAAACACATTGAATAATCTCTTTTTATCTATGCCTATTACTTGGTCAAAATAAGTTATTCTATTAGCTAATTCATAAAAAGATTTGTCACAAAGGAGTATAATCTTCTTGTGTGCAAAGTTTTTTCTAATTTCTTGAGCTGAGTCTAACCAAATAACCATATCTCCAATAGCGTCCATCTTAATAATCAATATACTGTCCTCTTTTCTAGAAGCTATCAGCCTAGAAAAGAGAAATTCAATTTTAAAATAAACAAGAATAAAATACAAGATAATTATATTCATTTTATAATCTATAATTCTTCTTTTTTCATGGAAATAACATTTATAACATCCATCCCTTTAATAATTTTCAATCTATCTTCCCCTGAAAGTAGAGATAAATTATAATTTTTATCTCTACTTTGTCGGCACTTATCCTCCCTAAATGCATCTGAAACAGAAATAGGTTTTATTATATTATTGAGTAAATCTTTTCTTACAAAAAAAGCATTAGTACCAGCATCATTACATCCAACTAATTCATAGCCTTTTTCTTGTGCAATGTGATTCAAGGACATCAAAGAAGCTCCAAAATACAAATTACTATAGTGAGCCTCCGTTCTATAAAACTTCTTATCATAAGGAACAGAAATTGGTCTTTCTTTGCCAAAAACAGCATTATACTCGGCAATAATAATTGATGGATTTAACCTAGAAAAATCTAATTCCTCAAATATCCAATAATCGTTACCGTCAATATCAATACTTAAAATCCCTACCTCTTCAAACCCAGTTTCATTCATTAAACTATTAATATTATCCTTATCAATAAAAGCATCTTTAACCCTTAAATCATAAGCCCAAAACCATTCTCTTTTTTTTAAGTTATTCATGGCTTTTTTCGAACCATCAATTACATACCCACTCCAATTATTATTCATCATCAAAAAGCGGGTATTTGACTCTAAATAATTTTCAACACCAAATTCAATAAAAGTATTATTTTTAATATATATATTTTTAACTAAGTATTGAATAATACCATCTTCACCCCTTTGAGAAAAAATTTTAAACTCAAAATCATTTATATTATCGGAATCAATACTATTCTGTTGATTAGAAAGAAGCTTGCCCAGTGCTAAAAGGGTAATTTCTTGTTTTCTAATTAGAGGTGTAGCCAAAGTATTAATTATTTTGCTAGCTATATTATTAATTAAACTCATTTTATTAGTTTATGAATTAAACAATATCTTCTTATTTTCCTAAACAATATTTTAGAAAAAGATTTATACCAATAGTATTTATAAAAATACATATCAGCATCATTATTTCTAACTATTTCATTTGAATATTGAATAGGTAAAATTTTATTAGTAGGTAGGTTTGAAAGCTTATTATTTTTGTCATATGTATGAGTTGAACTATCTCCAAATCCTATATTTGAAATTAGATTTTCGTTTGGAATAATAGACAAACCATTATTTTTCCATATACAAAAACTTAATTGAAAATCCCATGTATTAAAAAAGCCTTTCTTTGATAAAATAAATTTATCCAACCATACTTGTTGCTCAGTGAAGTTTGAAAAATATTTTTTCAAAATCAATTTAAACTCATGTTCAGAAATTGAATCAAGAGTATAGTCATATTCTTTCCAAACCCTGCTCCAAGAAGCCCATCCCCATATATGAGCATAGGCAGAAAAATAATAGGAAGCATCCCCTCTTTTTATTCCATTTTGAAAATTATCTCCACTAATAATTTTTATTTTTTCATTGTTCTTATATCTTTCAAGCAAATCCTCACAATATGGGAAAAAATCTTGATGAGGCAAACAATCATCTTCAAGAATAATCCCCATTTCTACATTTTCGAAGAACCAAGTTATAGCCCCACTTACAGCCTTACCACATCCTAGATTCTCTTCTCTAAATAATGTCTTTAATTCACATTCCCAGTCTATCTTTTCTATAATAGCCCTAGTTTTCTTGCAATTAATAATATCATCTTCTCTATTTTTTCTTGGGCCATCAGCAGCTACATACAAATACTTTGGTTTTTGTTTTCTAATCTCGTCAAAAACTTTTTCTGTTGTATCTAATCTATTGAATATTATAAATAAAATTGGGGTATTAAATCCTTCCATAAATGTCACATTTCATTTGATTATCGAAATATTCAATTGTTTTTATTAATCCTTCATTAAGTTGAATCTTTGGTTCCCAACCTAGCTCTTTCTTTGCTAAATCTATATTTGGCTGTCTTTGCATTGGATCGTCAGATGGTAATGGAATAAATACAATTTTTGATTTAGAGTTTGTTAGCTCAATAACTTTCTTTGCTAGCTCTAAAATTGTAAATTCATTAGGATTACCAGTGTTTACTGGTCCAATAAAATCCATTCTTGTAGCCATCATTCTTGTCATAGCCTCCAAAAGATCATCAACATACTGAAAACTTCTTGTTTGAGATCCATCTCCTGCTACCGTTATATCCTCCCCTTTTAAGGCCTGAACAATAAAATTACTTACTACTCGTCCATCATTTGGATGCATTTTAGGACCATAAGTATTGAATATTCTAATTATTTTTACGTTGACATTATTTTGCTTATTGTAATTTACAAATAATGTTTCTGCACAACGTTTACCCTCATCATAACAACTTCTTTCTCCTATGGGATTAACATTACCCCAATAAGTTTCAACTTGAGGATGTATTATTGGATCACCATATACTTCGGATGTTGATGCTTGTAGAATAGTTGCATTCACACGTTTAGCTAAACCTAGCATATTTAAAGCTCCCATTACTGATGTCTTAACAGTCTTAATAGCATTATATTGATAATGAATAGGTGACGCTGGACAAGCAAGATTATATATCTCATCTACCTCTGCAAAATATGGCGAACATATATCATGGCGAACAATTTCAAAATATGGATTATCTAAAAGATGAATAATATTCTTCTTAGAACCAGTAAAATAATTATCTAAACAAATAACATCATTTCCTTCTTTAAGTAGTCTTTCACAAAGATGAGAGCCAATAAAGCCAGCACCTCCTGTAACAAGTATTTTCTTCATATATTTGTATTAATATTTCCGCACAAAGTTAGTAAATTATTCTTTTAATCTATTATTTATGTAATATTCAACTCTAAAATAATAAAAGACGAATGAAATAATATTTAGAATTAATAAACCTACTGCTACACCAATTGTAAAATAATTTTTACCTAAAAAATCAAATAAAAAATACCCAACAAGACTTAAGCCAGCACCAACAAAGACCTGAATATATGTCTTTTCAAAATATGTCATGAAATTTACCAGAATACCAATTAAAGCAGCAAATATCTGTGATAGTATAAGAATTGGTAACAGATAAAGAATAGTGTTATATGTAGCAGGAATTATGTTTATTTTCAGAGCAAAAAGAGTAAAAAACCATAATAGAACACCTAAAAGGAGAAAACTAAAAAAAATCAATATTATATATCGTCTTGTCTTCCTTCTCAAAACAACAAGATCTTTTTCTTTTAGAAACAATGGTATCCAAACAAAATTAAAAGACTGATAAACTATCAAAACAATTGTAGCAAGTAAAAAACCTAAGTTGTACACTGCAAAATCATTGATACCAGAATACTTTACAACAAAAAATTTATCTCCGAAATTAACCACAGAATACATAAGTGAAGAAACCATAATTGGCATACCAATTTTGAAAGACTTTCTTAAGTAATAATTATCAAATCTAAAAATAAAACGCTTGAACAAAAACACCCCAAATATAATTGTTAGCAATAGCTCCATCGAGTATGTTATTGCAAGACGCTGCAATACATTATCTCCATTGGAATAATACAAAATCAATACCGAAATACCATTCGATAAAAAGAATCTAATTAGATTAAATAACTGAAGTTTTTTTATTTGCTCTGAAGAAACAAAATAAAAAGAAAGAAAGTTTGTAAAAATCATTGAAAGGATAGCAACAAAAACATATCCCCGGTAATTTAAATATGTTGAAGCGTCAATCCCATTTGTTTTATTTAAAAGAGAGAAAAAATCGACATCAATCTTTAGAAAATATACAATAAGCATAGAAATTGTAACTAAAGAAATCAGAGCCGTTGTAACTGTAAAAAGCATTGAAGATTGCTTATTACTGTCACTATTAGTATCAGCATATAGCTTTGTCATTGAAATATAAAATCCAAAATTAAGGATTCCAGATACAGTCATTGCAAAAGAATAAAGGTATCCATAGACCCCAAATTCATCTTTTGTCATTAAATAAAGAAAAACATAAATCAATAAGAAATTAGCACCTCTAACTAGAAAATCTACGGAAAAAACCTTCATAAAACGAGAAAACATCTCGTTATTTTTTATGTACTTGTTTGTTATTTCTGTAAAATATGTCATTATACTTTTATATTGAGGTATAAATTTATTTGATATATATATTATTTAAACCACACTCTGGTAGCTTTTCCTTTATCTTCTTAAGTATATTAGTTCTTACTAACATTAACTCGTTCTTTAGAGCAGGAGAATTTACGCTTACATATAAGCATGAATTTTCAATATATATTTTTGTAGTTAACTTAAAAATCAATTCACCAGTTATCTCTTTCCATGCATTAATAATATCTTCTTCATTGACAGATGAATCTAAATGATAATATGAAAGAAAATCCCTTAAAACATCAACAATCTTTTGTTCCTTTGTCTCTCTTTTTTTCGAATATATTTTAGAAATATAACTACCACGATTTGTCATAACAGAATATTTTATGTTCAATGTCAATTTTCTTAAAAATACTCTCCACTCTACCTATTTGTGTATCTGAAAGAAAAACTTGTCCAAATCTATCACTCCCAACTAAATAAATTAGCTGTTCTATTCTCTCCAAATCTAATTTATCGAAAACATCATCAAGAAGAAGAATTGGCTTTATGCCCTTTCGATTAAACAAGTATTCAAATTGAGCTAATTTCAATGCCAACAGAAAAGATTTCTGCTGACCTTGCGATGCATATTTCCTAACATTATACCCATTTAGCATTAATCCCAAATCATCCTTATGTATTCCAGATGAAGTATAATTTAAAATCCTATCTCTTTCCCTATTTCCCAATAAAATATTCTCAAAATCATTTTCATAATCCTTAGTCAAATAATCCAATGAAACTATCTCTTTTCCTGAAGTAATTAAAGTATAATAATCTTGAAAAGGTTCTGAGAAATTATCAATAAACTCTTTTCTTTTCCTATTTATTTCCTTCCCAAAATGAATTAATTGTTCATCCCATAGACTAAGAGAAATGGAGTCGAAAGATTTACTCTCAGAAAAATATTTTAATAATTTATTTCTTTGTTCTAAAGCCTTGTTGTATTGAATCAAAGAATCTAAGTAAACAATATCGGCTTGAGAAATAACTAAATCAATAAATTTTCTTCTTATTTCACTACTCCCTACTATTAGTTCTTGGTCTGAAGGTGTAATCATTACAAGAGGTATCTTCCCAATATGCTCAGATAACTTATTATATTCCTTGTCTCTATTTTTAAATTGTTTTCTATTCCCTTTTTTTAAACTACATGAATACTTTTCCTCAATATCATCTTTGTAATTATAAAAACCATGAATAGAAAAAAACTCTTCATCATGCTTTATATTATTACTATCAATAACACTAAAATAACTTTTACAAAAAGAAAGATAATGAATAGAATCTAAAATATTTGTTTTACCCACACCATTCAAGCCAACTAAACAATTAACATTTGGACAAAATGTCAAATCAGCCTCAGAGATATTTTTAAAGTTATTTAGCTTGAGCTTATGTAGATACATTATTTCTCTTCTTGATGATTATTAATTATTAGCTGCTCAATCTCTTTCATTAACCACATTGGAGTAGATGTTGCCCCACTTATTCCCACAATATTAGCACCTTTAAACCAATTAAAATCAATTTCATCTATACTAGAAACCAAATAAGTCTTTTCTTTGTGGTTCTTGCAATGATTATACAAGTATATACCGTTTGAACTATTTACACCACTAACAAATAACAACACATCTACTTCATCAGCAAACTTAATCAAATCCTTGCTACGAGAAGAAACCTTTGTACAAATAGAATCCTTTATCTTTAGGATATTAGCCCTTAATTTAATCTCGTTACACAGATACTCATAATCATCTTTACTCATTGTTGTCTGAGAAAAAATATGAATAGGTCTCGAAAAATCAATCAAATTAATATCATCTCTGTTACTTATCACAATAGCATTACCCTGAGTTTGCCCCACCAAACCAACAACCTCTGCATGACCCTTTTTGCCAAATATTACTACCTGTCCATCATTCTCTTTCATCTCATTAAAGCCACTTAAAACATCTTTTTGAAGTTTAAGAACAATAGGACATGTTGCATCTATAATCTCTATATTATTTTTCTTAGCAATCTCGTAAGTAGATGGCGGCTCACCATGAGCTCTAATCATAACCTTACAATTAGATAAAGATTTCATCTGCTCAAGATTAATTATCTTTAAACCTAATTTTGACAAACGCTCTACCTCCATATCATTATGGACAATATCACCCAAGCAATATAAAGATTTGGATTCTTTCAATTCCTTTTCCACTAAATCTATAGCAGAAACAACACCAAAACAAAAACCAGCAGTACTTTCAATTCTTACTTCCATATTATGATAAACTTTGATTTTCTTTATTTGCAAGTTCAAGCACTTGTTCATATTCCTCCGCAGACAAATCATTAAAGAAGAAGAACACGGGATTAACTTGCTTTCCATTTTGATGAACCTCATAATGAAGATGCGGAGCCTGACTCAAACCTGTACTCCCAACTAAACCAATAATATCTCCCCTTTTAACCTTCTTCCCTGCTGCCACATTAATTTTTTGAAGATGAGCATACAAAGTCTCAAAACCAAAACCATGATTTATCTTAATAGCATTACCATAACCCGATCCAGAACGATCAGCCTCAACAACAACACCATCAGCCGTAGCATGAATAGGAGTACCTGTTGGAGCAGTAAAATCTATACCAGTATGCATTCTTTTAATCTGTAAAATAGGATGATAACGTAGACCAAAACCAGAACTAAGACTAGAAACATCCTTTGCTAAAGGCAGTATTGCAGGCATACAAATAAATCTTTCCTTCTTAGTCTTAGCCATATTGAATAATTCATCAATAGACTTTGTTTGCGAATAAAGCCTTCTAGTAAGTTCATCAACCTTTTTAGCAGTACCAACAATAAGCTCACTTTTAGTAGAATTCAATATCTGCTGATACTTTTCATTAGAACCTACCCCCTTGCGTTTGCCATCATCAAGAGGTTCTGCCATAAAAATAACCCTATAAACATTATTATCTCTATATTCGATATCCTCCAAAACATCAGACATCAAATCAACCTTTTTCTCTAATCTATCATACTCAATCTCATAACCTTGAAGTTGACTTTTTAAAATCTTTTCCTTAGGAGAATCAACAAAATAGTAAATAACAAAAGAAAAAACGACGGCAAAAACCAAACCAAAAGCCATACTAAAAGATAAATTTTTAATTTTCTCTTTCAGAGGAGTAGTTTTTATCTTAAAAGACAAAGAGTGAGGGTCAAATATATATTTTACTTTCTTTGGCATGGTTTGCAAATATAAGAAAAAAATAGAAAAGAGATAAGAAAGCCCATAAGAAGCGCTAAATAATTAGCTCTATTATCAAGCAAATTTAGTATCAATATCAAGCAATGTTCCATCAACATCAAGTAATGTTGACATAAATATAAAGAATTTATCACTAAATAATAAAGCTTTTACCATAAAAAAGCTTTGATTTTATAATAACGAAATGCCATCTCGTAGCGACGAAATGGCATTTGGTAAATACGAAATGGCATCTCGTAGCGACGAAATGCAATTTCATATTTATAATTTCAGTCAAATTAATTGATAAATATCAAGAATTTAACTCATAATTGTGGCGTAATAACGCAATAAAGTTCTTAAATAAAAGACCCAACTTAGAATTTATAGCCTACATTAACACCAAAGGAATTTATCGATTGTTTCAAATCAATTCCTTCAGGAACTTCTTTAAATAAATTACCCATAGAATAATCCATAAAGAAGCCTACAGTAATTTTTGAAATTTCTGCACCAAGACCAAATCTAAGACCATAATCACTCGTACTGATTCCTTCACCGAAGAAATCAGATTCTGTCTCCTCTGGTTTCGAAGTTATACCCATAATTGTTGCAGTGGTTGTTGTAAGTGATTTTCCTGAAATACCAAACCCAAAATATCCTCCTGCTTTTAAATTAAACTTAAAAGATTCAGATACATTTAAATTCAATCCAATTTGGATTGGAATTTGCAAATAAAGCGGTTTATTTACTGATACAGCTGTCATTGGCATCGTAACAGTCATTCCCTGTACAGTCATAGTTCCAAGTCCGGCAAGTGATTCATTATATGTTCTTTGAATAAGATATAATCCTCCTTCAACAAATAGTAATTCTGAAAAATTATAATCAACATAAGCGCCAGCTTGGAAACCAACACCAGGAGTAAGTTCATACTTGCCATTTTCACCTAGTGATAGTAACATTAATTTAGAATAATCATCAGAAATTACAGAGCTTGACATGTTTCCACCTACTTCAATACCAAATTGTATTTGTTTGACATCAGAGCCGCCTCTTCCTCCTCTTCTACCTTTTCTTTTTGATGACTTTCTTCTTTTTGGCTTCATAATTGAATATGAATCTTCTGAAGAGTTTGAATTTGAAAGCATATTTGAATTTGCTAATAGGTTTGATTTTCCGAATGGATAATTCTTTCCAAATAGGATATCGTTCTCATTCTCAGCTAATGCTGGAGTGAAAGATGTTGCTAGCAAACAAGCAACAAGAACTGAAATAGTGGCTAGTTTTTTCATTTAAATTGTTATTTATAATTTATTTATCTAAACTTAACCGCAAAGGTATGAAAACATATTTAAAAAACAATATCTTTGCAGGATAATTTATGATTTTATTTTATGATCGAGTTTACTAAAATCACTCCTCAAAGTAGGAATATATTTGATTTATACTATAGTTACAAAACAATTCAAAACTGCGAAACAGCTTTTGCTAACCTTTGTTCTTATAGCTTTTTGTTTCATGGAGAGTATGCAATAGTTAATGATTTACTTATTACTAGGGTACATTACGATTACAATAAAGAGATATGTTATCATTGCCCAATTGGTCTTGGAGACAAGGTTGAATTGGTAAATATGCTTATTAAGGACTCAATAGAAAACAATTACAAGCTAAAACTTATTCTTGATTGCAAGGAAGTAATACAGGTTCATTTTAGTGATGTATTTGAAATTGAAGACAAAAGAGAGTTTTATGATTATTTGTATTTGAGAGAAAGTCTTGAGACTCTTTCTGGGAAAAAACTCCAAGCCAAGAGAAATCATTGCAATAAATTTGAGAAACTATACGATTATAAGTATGTAGATATTACTTCGGATAATATTTATTCATGTATTGATTTTGCAAAGCAATGGTTAACGAAGACTTTGGAAATAAACTCAGAGGAGAAAGAAAGTTATGAAAACGAGTTTAAGGTAATTGAATATTTTGCTGAAAACTTTGAACAATTAGAGTTAATTGCTGGGGCAATAATGGTTGATGATGATATTGTCGCCTTTACTCTAGGTTCTAAAATAAATGATAACACTTTTTGTACACATATTGAGAAAGCTAATAAAGATTATGATGGTGCTTATGCAATTATCAATAGAGAATTTGCAAAAAGACTCCCAAAGCAATACCTATATATTAATAGAGAAGAAGATTTAGGTCTTGAGGGCTTGAGAAAAGCAAAACTTTCTTACAATCCAATTAAATTGATAGAAAAACAAATTGCAACATATATTGGTCAATAATAAACAAGGCAATATGGACAATATCGAACAAAAAGCTAAAGAATTTTGGAACTATATATTTGGAGATGATTTTGATTTTCTGGATAAGTATTTCGAAACTTATTTCGAAAAAGATAATTTGATTATTGGCTTTGATAATGAGAGTCAAGAAGTAAAATATATGACTTTAATTATTCAATACGATTATAAGTATTTCGATAAGATTATTAGCATTGCATATCTAACTGCCATATCAACGAATCCTAAATATAGAAATCAAGGTCTTATGAAAGAGAACCTCAATGCTGTTTTTAAAAAATTAAATGACAGAGGTATTTATTTAGCATGCTTAATTCCAGCAAACGATTTACTAAAAAGCACATATGAAAGGTATGACTTTGTAAGTTGCTTTACAAATATTCAATCCCCAGATAATAATAAAGCTATAATTCATCATCAAAAAACATTTGACCTATATAAAGAACTAGGATATAATATATCTGAATTAACTCCCCATAATAAGGGTATGATAAAGATTCTTGACAAATCCAAAGCCATTGATTTATATTATAAACATAATCCAAAAGCTGAGCCAATATCTAACACCGAAGATGATATTTTGTTAACGAAACAAATATTTGGAGATAGTTTTATGAATCTAATGTTCGATGAATAATAAATAATAATTTCACAAATAAAATATAAAAAAATATAATATGGTTAAAAGGTTATCTGTCCTATTTTTATTGTTAGTATTTTCAATAAACATCTTTTCTCAAAATCAACCAATTAAATCTAAAAAGGTTAGAATTAGTGGTTATATTTATGATTCTAAATCAAAAGAAACATTGATTGGAGCAACAGTTTACGATTTAAAAAGCAAAGTCGGAACAACTACAAATAATTATGGATTTTATAGTATTTCAATTCCTGAGGGTAATTCTGAAGTAGTTTTCTCTTATGTCGGGTATGAAAAACAAATTATTAAAGCCCGAATAACCAAGGATACAAGCTTATTAATATATTTAAAGCAATCCACTACTCTTGAAGAAGTAACTATAGAGGGTAAGTCTGAATCCAAAAGATTTATTGAAGAAGCAACACCAGGGAAAATAGTTATAAATCCATCGACAATAACAGCATTACCATCTCTTACTGGGGAGAGTGATCTATTAAAATCTTTACAACTCCTTCCTGGAGTTAAGAGTGGAACAGAAGGCACAACAGGATTATATGTCAGAGGAGGCAATATTGATCAAAATTTATATCTTGTCGATGGCATACCAATATATAATCCAAACCATTTAATGGGATTTATCTCTACATTTAACACAGATGCAATTAAGAATATAGAGTTTTATAAAGGTTCCTTCCCTGCAAGATATGGAGGTAGAGCCTCATCGGTTGTTGATATCAGAATGAAAGATGGGAATATGGATAAGGTTCAAGGGGATGCAAGTATTGGATTAATTTCCGCAAAATTTAATATTGAAGGACCTATTTATAAAGATAAAACTACATTTAATATTTCTGCAAGAAGAACATATCTCGACCTTCTATTAAGACCAGTTATTGCATATCAAAACTCTCTCTATGAATCAGAAGACGTAGATTTTGGGTATTATTTTACAGATGTCAACTTTAAAATCAACCATGTATTTAATCCAAAGAACCGTTTAACTGCAAGTTTATATTGGGGAGAAGATAAATATAAATTCTCAGTAAATGAGAAGAATAATTACACATCTGAAAGTGAAGAATATTCATCTGAAGATAAAATAGAGGCAGGTGTTAAGTGGGGAAATTTAATAAGTAATATAAATTGGGCATATGAATTAAGTAATATTGTTTTTGGGAATTTATCATTTTCATATAATCGTTATAGATCAAACATCAATACCAAAATGATTACAAGTTCCTCATATAACTCAACTGATATTAATAAAGAATTTGAACTAAACTTCTTTTCTGGAATCGAAGATTTCTCTTTAAAAAATGATTACAATATTTATATTAATGGGTGGAACTCTATAAATTGTGGTTTATCATACACCTTCCACACCTATTCACCTGAGGTAACCTCTGTCTCTGGAAGCAACAACAATGTGTATGAAGAGTATTACAAAATGACAAATAGAGTTATTGGAAATGAAGTTATTGCATATGTAGAAGATGAGATGAATTTCACAGAAAAATTCAGCATAAATCCTGGTATACATTTCAATATTTTTAATGTTGGAGATCAAACATATTTATCATTACAACCTAGATTTGGTATGCGCTATTCAATATTTAAAAACCTATCCTTCAAAGGGGGGTATGCTATGATGAATCAAAATATCCATCTACTAGCAAATGGGATAGTAAGTATGCCTACGGATTTATGGGTTCCTGTAACAGAAAAAATTAAACCTATTACTACTCACCAATTAAGTGGAGGTTTATTTTATTCATTAAAAGATTGGGTAAATATTAGTGCCGAAGTATACTACAAAAAGCTTAATAATGTCATAGATTATAAGGATGGAATTTCTTCTTTTTCTACATCTGAAAATTGGGAATCTAAGGTAGACCAAGGATTCGGAGAAGCATATGGTATGGAATTTATGGCTCAAAGAAATAAAGGAAACACCACAGGATGGATTTCATATACATTATCTTGGGCATATAGAGAATTCCCTAATGGAGGAATCAATGGGGGAAGAAGATATTTTGACAAATATGATTCTCGTCACCAAATCAATATAACATTAATTCATAAATTTAGTGAGAAATTTGATATTGCTGCATCATGGGTATTTAATACTGGTTCAAGAGTATCTATTCCAATTGCTAGTTATTACAACCCTATGGATAATGAAGAAGACAATGATTACAGCGAAATATTAAATGTTTATGGCGATAGAAATAATTTTAAAATGCCAAACTATCATAGATTAGATTTGAGTCTTAATTTCCATAAGAAAAAGAAATATGGGAAATCAACATGGAGTATAAACATTTACAATGCATATAATCGAAAAAATGCTATGTTTATAAGTACAGGAGACTCTCCTACAACTCTTAAAGCATATAGTATTATGCCTTTTATCCCTACGCTTTCTTATACATATAGTTTTAGATAAACAAACAAACTTTAAAATTTGATATTATGAAAACAATAAAATTAATATTTCTAATCATTTCAACATTCTCATTAGCATCATGTGAATACGATATAGAATTCAATGACAAATTACCTAAAGATAAACTGGTAGTTACCTCATTTATTGAAGCAGATAGTGTAATATATGTAAAAGTTAGCAAGAGTGCTAGACCAGGTACATATAATAATTACTATGATATGTTTAAATCTTCGTCAAATATAGAAACATCATACGTCAAAAATGCATTAGTATCTTTATATATTAACGGAGAGCTTAAAGAAACAAAAAATAGCGCATTAATTAACAATAAATATTCTTTCAATTATATTCCCAACATTAACGATAAGGTAGAGATAAAGGTAGATTACAATGGATTTGATCAGGTTAGTGGAAATGCAATTTTAAATCTATACAAACCAATAATTGATTCTACAAGCATTGATATAGTAATTGACTCATCTCAAGAATATTTTTCAAAAGATCTTGTTTTATATATTGAAATAATAGACAATGGAATAAATGATAATTACTATCAATTAGATGGATTGTTTATTAAGACAACAACAGAAGGACAAGCTCAATACGAAGAAAAAATTGATTGTAGTAATTTTGAACTTATTTGGGAAAATATTGTTGGAGTATATAATGAAGAAGCATTATCTTCAACTGATAGTGACTCCGAAAACAAATACAAAGTATTTTCTAACAAAAGATTTAAAGGGAAAACATACAAAGCAAAATTTATTATTGATAGAGAGACGTATTATAAAAAGAATTTAAAAGCTACAAGTTTTGTAGTAAGTGGAAATATATTTGCTTCTACTATTGAAAAGCAAGTATATCAATATCTTTATACTCTAGGCAAGGCATATTCTGGTAATGACATTGGTATGGGCTCTGAGCCTGTAATAATAATAGATGGACTTAAGAATGGATATGGGTTTATTGGTGGTAGGAAAACAACAAAATCAAATACCATTAACTATTCATCAACAAAAAGAAAATAAAGCATGAAAATTTGCATCAAACATATATTTATTCTAGTATTTTTATCATTAAATATATCTTTAGCCTATTCTCAATCAAAACCTAATGTAGATTGGGTAAAAGTTGAAGGTGGTTATTTTATGATGGGCTGTGAAAAGACCGACAAAGATTGTTATCCAGATGAACAACCCTTACATAAGGTAAAAATTAATAGTTTTTTGATAAGTAAATATGAGGTTACAGTTAAAGAATACAAGTCATTTTGCCAGGCAACTAAGCGCACCATGCCTCCTGCTCCTTCTTGGGGTTGGATAGATAATCATCCAATGGTTTATATCTCTTGGCAAGATGCAGTTGACTATGCAAAATGGATGGGAGCTCGCCTTCCAACTGAGGCAGAATGGGAATATGCTGCTAAAGGAGGAAAATTAAGCAAGGGATATGAGTTTTCTGGTAGTAATAATTACGACGAGGTAGGTTGGAGCTACGAAAATTCAAATTCTTCAACCCAACCAATAGGACTTAAAAAGCCAAATGAGCTTGGAATATATGATATGAGTGGAAATGTTTGGGAGTGGGTAAATGACAACTACGAGATATTTTACTACGAAAAGAGTCCATCAGATAATCCTCAAGGTCCAAAACAAGGTATTGGAAAATGTAATAGAGGTGGATGTTTTAATTTTGACTACAAACTAATGCGCACAACACATCGTAGAGGTTCTGGTTCCGAGACAGTAGGATACGGAACTGGATTTAGAATTGCTAAAAGTATTAATTAAATACATAAGTAATATGAAAATAATTGATGAATTTAAAGCCTTTGCAATTAAAGGGAACGTAATCGACATGGCAGTCGGTATAATTATTGGAGCTGCCTTTGGGAAGATTGTAACATCTATAGTTACTGATATTATTATGCCTCCTTTAGGTCTTGTAATTGGAGGAGTAAACTTCTCGGATTTAAAATTTGTAATGAAAGAAGCAGTTGGAGCAAATCCTGCTGTAACTTTAAATTATGGGAATTTTATTCAAGTTATTTTTGACTTCTTAATCGTTGCTTTTTCTATTTTTCTTGTAATTAAAGTATTAAATGCAGCAAAGAAAAAAGAAGAAGCAAAACCTGCTGAAAAAACAGGTCCTTCAAAAGAAGAACAACTATTAACAGAGATAAGAGACCTTCTTAAAGATAAAAGTGAAAAGTGAAAAAGTAAGAGTGAAAACAATAAACGCCGCAAGAAAACTTACGGCGTTTATTATTAATGATATAATTCAATTACTTCATATTGTGATATACGCTTGTCACGTCATCATCTTCTTCTAGTTTATCGATAAGTTTTTCAACCTCTTTTTGTTGTTCTTCATTCAATTCCTTTAATTCATTTGGAATCCTTTCAAATTTGAAGGTCTTTATTTCAAAACCGTTCTCTTCTAAGTATTTTTGAATAGGTCCAAAATTTGCAAACTCAGCATAGATAATTATTTCCTCACCATCCAAAACACATTCCTCTACCCCAAAGTCAATAAGTTCTAATTCCAATTCTTCAATCTCAATACCCTCTTTCGCCACAACAATAAAACTACATTTTCTTTCAAAAAGAAAGTCACACATTCCTGTTGTGCCAAGTGAACCATTAAATTTATTGAAATAGCTTCTAACATTAGCAACCGTACGAGTAGGATTATCTGTTGCAGTTTCTACAACAATAGCAATTCCATGAGGAGCATATCCTTCGTAAACAGCTTCCTTATAATCTGTAGTATCCTTCGATATTGCACGCTTAATTGCACGTTCAACGTTTTCTTTAGGCATATTCTCTGTCTTTGCATTCTTTATCAAAAGACGAAGACGAGAATTAGTATCTGGATCACCCCCACCTGCCTTAACTGCCATTTCAATTTCACGACCAAGACGAGTAAAGACTCTAGCCATGTTTCCCCAACGTTTCATTTTCGTTGCCTTGCGGTATTCAAAAGCTCTTCCCATAGTATTATAGTATGTTTATTATTGATTAATTAATATGTATTTCCAAAAGAATGTGCAAATTTAAAACTTTAGTCTGAAATATTTATGGTTTATCCTCTATTTTTTACAAAACGAAATCTAGTATCCCTAAAAGTGTATATGCTAAATGACTTGGTTAAAGAATAAATAAATACTAATTTTGCGGCTTAATTTTAAGGGAGGATATTATGAATTACCAAGAGACTATTGATTATCTTTTTACTTTTTTACCTATGTTTCAACGTATTGGTGCGGCGGCTTATAAGGCAGATTTGGGAAATACTGTTGCTTTAATGGAGGCACTCGACAATCCTCAGCACCGTTTTCGCTCTATTCATGTTGCAGGAACTAATGGTAAGGGCTCTACCTCTCATATGCTTGCATCTGTTCTTTCGCAGAAGGGGCTTAAGGTTGGGCTTCATACTTCACCTCATCTTAGGGATTTTCGAGAAAGGATTAGGATTGATGGAATATTGGTTGAGGAGGCTTGGGTAGTTAACTTCGTTGAAAAGTATAAGGAGGATATTGAAAGTATAAAACCTTCATTCTTTGAGGTGGCTGTTGGTATGGCTTTTAAATATTTCGCCGATATGGAGGTAGATGTCGCAATCATTGAAGTTGGTATGGGTGGAAGGCTCGACTCTACCAATGTTATATCTCCACTTCTTAGCATTATTACAAATATTAGTCTTGACCATACTGCCTTTCTTGGCAAAGACCTTGTCTCTATCGCTGGGGAAAAGGCTGGGATAATTAAGGAGAATACTCCTTTGATTATTGGGCAGACTCAAGAGGAGACTAAAGAAGTATTTATCAATAAGGCAAGGGAAATGAACTCCCCTATCCTCTTTGCCGATAATATATATTCTCTGCAAAACACTAAACAAGAAAATGCAAGGCTTATTGCAGATGTATATAAGAATGGGGAGTTGAAATATAAGGATTTCGTCTCGACTCTTTGTGGAAACTACCAATTAAAGAATATTGCAACAGTCCTTGCGGCAATAGACGAGCTAAATAATCAAGGTTTTTCTATATCAGAGGAAGTAATTTTAAATGGAATTCTTAACCTTCCAAAGAATGCTCCTCTAATGGGACGTTGGCAGAGGCTTTGCGAAAACCCTTTGACAATTGCCGATACGGGACATAATGAAGATGGGCTTAGCTATGTGATTGAGCAGATTAATCAAACGCCTTATGAATCGCTACATTTCGTTCTTGGAATGGTAGACGATAAGGACGTGGACAAGGTTCTTTCGATGTTGCCTAGCCATGCTCATTATTATCTTTGCAAGGCAGATATTCCAAGAGGACTTAGAGTAGAAATATTAGAAGAAAAGGTTAAGGCTCATAACCTAAACTATTCAAAATACCAATCTGTTAAGGCTGCCCTAGACTCTGCGCAAAAAAATGCAAAACAAAACGATCTAGTCTTCGTAGGAGGCAGCACTTTCACGGTAGCTGAATGCGTGTAAAACTTCATTAAAAATTATTTTTCTGCTGTCAAAAAATATTTTATCTTTGTCGAAATGTTTTAAACATGGCATGTTTGCTTATCGAACATACCATGTTTTGATGTCAAAGATGGCATGTTTGAGCCTCAAAGATGCCATCTTTTGAAATAAAAGATACTATATTTATAACAAAATGCAAGGATTATGAGCCATTTTTATCGCCCTAACAGAAAATTATTCAAGACCAAAGATGGTCAAGTTCAGGAGAAATATTACGCATGTGCTACTAGATTTTCTCAAATCAAGACCAAAAGGGTTGCTAGCGATATTATGGATTTAAGTAGTTTAAGCAAGGGAGACGTTCTCAATTCTTTATCCTCTTTGAGCGACGTCCTAAGGAGTCATTTGTCCTTGGGACATAGCGTCAAACTCGACGGCATCGGGACTTTTAGCATTTCCATTACAAGTAATCCCTCAGATGACCCTGAAAAAATTGATGCTCGTTCAATCAAGGTAAGCAAAATATGTTTTAGGGCAGACCCAGAACTTGTTCAAAGGCTTCAGGAGATAGATTTTGTAAAAGAACCTGCACCTCCAAAAGGAGCTATTATCAAAACGAAATAAGAACTTTTAGTAGAAATTCTTATCTTTGCAAATCGCTAATAAATAATAAAGATATACTTATACCTATGGACTATAATTTTAGAGAAGTTGAGCCTAAATGGCAAGGGTTTTGGAAAGAGAATAAGACCTTTCATGTAGAGATTGATAAGTCAAGACCTAAATACTATGTATTGGATATGTTTCCTTATCCTTCGGGAGCAGGGCTACATGTTGGTCACCCTCTTGGATATATTGCCTCCGATATTTTTTCTCGCTACAAGAGACTTAAGGGCTTCAATGTTCTTCACCCTATGGGCTTCGATGCCTATGGACTTCCTGCTGAGCAATACGCTATTCAAACAGGTCAACACCCAGCAATTACTACTGAAATAAATATTAAACGCTACCATGAGCAATTAGACAAGATAGGTCTAAGCTTCGATTGGGATAGAGAGATTAGAACCTGCGATTCTAAATATTATAAATGGACTCAATGGGGTTTTATTCAACTCTTCAACTCATATTACGACAATAAACTTCAAAAGGCTAATCCTATTGAAAACCTAATTAAGCATTTCGAGAGCAATGGTTCAGAAGGTATAGATGCAGCACAAAGTGAAAAACTAGATTTTTCGAAGGAAGATTGGAATAATTACTCCGAGAAAGAAAAGAGCGATACACTTATGAACTACCGCCTTGCCTTTATCTCAAATTCTATGGTTAACTGGTGTGCAAAGCTGGGTACTGTTCTTGCAAACGACGAGGTAGTAAATGGAGTATCTGTACGTGGAGGTTATCCTGTTGAGAGAAAGTCGATGCGTCAATGGAGTCTTAGAATCACAGCCTATGCCGAAAGATTGCTAGAAGGACTAAATAAGGTTGATTGGAGCGATTCAATAAAGGAAATACAAAGAAACTGGATTGGTAAGAGCCAAGGAGCTGCCGTTTTCTTTGAGACAGAACAAGGAGATAAGCTAGAAGTATTTACAACAAGACCAGATACGCTTTGGGGAGTAAGCTTTATGGTTCTTTGTCCAGAGCATGAACTAATATCTAAGCTTACAACCGATGATAAGAAGAAAGATATTGAAGACTATATTGCTTGGACTAAGAATAGAAGTGAGAGAGAGCGTCAAAGCGAGGTAAAGTCTATATCTGGAATCTTCACCGGCTCTTATGCAATTAACCCAATGAATGGAGAAAGAGTGCCTATTTGGATATCTGAATACGTTCTTGCAGGTTATGGCACAGGTGCAATTATGGCTGTTCCTGCTCACGACTCAAGAGACTTTGCATTTGCACGCCATTTCAATATCCCAATAAAGCAAGTTGTTGTGCCTCTTGGAGAAGAGGAAGAAAACCCAGAAGATTGGACTGAGTCTAAGGATTCTAAGAATGGTCACTGCATAAACTCAGGCTTTATAACAGGTCTTGAGGTTAAGGAGGCGATGAAGAAAGTTATTGCTTATGTCAAGGAAAAGGGCATTGGATACGGAACAATTAATTATAGACTAAGAGATGCTATATTCTCTCGTCAAAGATATTGGGGAGAACCATTCCCTATTTATTATAAGGAGGGTATTCCTTATAATATAGATGAGGATAAACTACCTCTTGAACTACCAGAAATTGATGTATATCTTCCAACAGAGAGTGGAGAGCCACCGATAGCAAGAGCTAAGAACTGGAATGTAACAATTAATGGGGAAACATTCCCTCTTGATTGCAATACAATGCCTGGCTTTGCCGGTTCAAATGCCTATTCTCTAAGATATATGGACCCACATAATAATGAAGAATACTTCTCTAAGGAAGCAAATGAGTATTGGCAAAATGTAGACCTTTATATTGGAGGAAGCGAACACGCAACGGGTCACTTATTATATTCTCGTTTTTGGACTAAATTCCTTTTCGACCTTGGGCTTTGCTGCAAGGACGAGCCTTATCAAAAGCTTATCAACCAAGGAATGATTCAAGGTCGTTCAAGCTTTGTTTATAGAATTAAGGGAACAAATAAATTCGTTTCTCATAACCTAAAGGCAGACTACGACACTGACCCAATACATGTTGATATAAATATTGTGGACAATGATGTCTTGGATATTGATGCCTTTAAGAATTGGAGAGAGGAGTTTGCAAGTAGCGAGTTTATTCTTGAAGATGGTAAGTATATTTGTGGTTACGAGGTTGAGAAGATGTCTAAGAGTCTTTATAATGTTCAAAACCCAGATGACCTTGTTGAGAAATATGGTGCAGATACTCTTCGTCTTTACGAAATGTTCCTTGGACCACTTGAACAGTCTAAGCCTTGGGACACTAAGGGTATTGAAGGTGTCTTTCGTTTTATGAGAAAGCTTTGGAAACTATACCATGACAAGGATAATAACCTTTTAATATCTGAAGAAAAGCCTACCAAGGAAGAATACAAGGCTCTTTATAAGGCAGTTAAAAAGGTTCAGGAAGATATTGAACGCTTTAGTTTCAATACCTCTGTATCTACATTTATGATTTGCGTTAATGAACTAACCGATCTTAAGTGTAATAAGAGAGAGATACTAGAACCTCTTGCTATTCTTATTGCTCCTTTTGCTCCACATATTGCTGAAGAGCTTTGGTCGCTTCTTGGTCATAAGGACACAATTACCTTTGCATCATTCCCAGAGGTTGATGAGAGTGTACTTGTAGAAAACTCTTATAACTATCCTATCTCTATTAATGGAAAGACTCGTCTAACCATGGAGTTTGATTTAGGTATGGACTCAAAGGAAATTGAGAAGATTGTTCTTGAAAACTCAGAGGTTATTCGATATATGGAGTCAAAACCAGCAAAGAAGGTAATATTTGTACCTAAAAAAATCATCAATATTGTCTGCTAAGGCAAACAACAAAATAATTAGGGGAATAATCTATGCTCTTATCTCATCGATAACCTTTGGATTACTCCCCTTCTTTTCTATACCTGTAAAGGCGCAGGGTATGAGTTCAGAAACCCTTATGTTCTATAGGTTCCTTTTCTCAATTATTATCTATGGTCTTTATCTACTGTTTCGCAAGGCTAACTTTAGGATAAGCAAGAAGAACATCAGAGATATTATACTTATTGGTGGAGCTGGTTATGGATTAACTGGTCTTACCCTTGTTTCTTCCTATGATTATATTCCATCAGGTATTGGCACAACGATAGGTTTTCAATTCCCTGTAATGATTTCAATATTTATGTGGTTATTCTATAAGGAAAGACTTCAACGGTCAATCTATATTTCTCTTGCCCTCTCACTTCTTGGAGTATTCCTTCTCTCCTATTCCCCAGAGCATGGAATGGTTAGTGGTTATGGGATATTCCTTTTGACAATAACCAACCTTATGTATAGTATGTATATTATTGGAGTAAATAAATCTTCGATGAGAGAAATTGATTCAAGCGTTCTCACCTTCTATGTTATTACAATATCTATGATACTCTGCCTAGGGCTAAGCCTTATTAGAGGAACACTTATTCCTATTCCTTCGTTTGAAGCCGCAGGGAGCATATTATTTATGTCTCTACTGTCAACGATTATTGCAAACCTAACACTAATACTTGCCATCAAGTCAATAGGTTCAACAATTACGGCCCTACTCTCTCCTCTTGAACCTGTTACTGCAATAATTATTGGAATAATTGTATTTAATGAGAATATTAATATCCAGATTTTTACTGGTGTAATAATAATTATATTAGCCGTTATACTAATTGTGCTTAACCAAAAGAAGAAGGCATAGAGAACAATTGTATAAATAGACGAAAAAATAAATTATCTTTGCAAAGAATAAAATTTAATAATTAAAAAATATTATGGCACTAAAAGAAGAAATGCAAAGCCAAGGAAATTGGCTTTTCAAATACAGAGGAACTCTACCACTAGTGATATTAGTATTTGGTTTAATCCTTTATATTCAAAGAGAATCTAACCCTGACTTTATTCTTGGGCATGGCACAATATACGAATTGGTTTATGACTATATATGTTTAGCTATTGGTCTTTTAGGATTATATATTAGAGTTTATGCCGTTGGTCATACTCCTGCAAATACTTCTGGTAGAAATACAGCACAACAAGAAGCCGATGAGGTTAACTCCTCAGGTATTTATTCAATTGTTCGCCATCCTTTATATCTTGGTAACTTCTTTATGTGGTTAGGCGTTGCAATGCTTGTTGCTAATTTCTGGTTTATAATTGCCTTCTGCCTTGCTTACTGGGTATATTATGAAAGAATTATGTATGCAGAGGAAGCTTATATGATAAGTAAGTTTGGAGAAAAATACACTCAGTGGGCTAGCGTAACCCCTGCCTTTATTCCAAATTTCAAGACTTTTAGAAAACCATCTTTAAAATTCAGCTGGAAGAAAATTCTTCGCAGAGAGAAAAACTCTCTAGCTGCTCTAACATTATTATTTGCAATGTTCGATATATTAGGACAAATAATTAACGGATACTATAAATTCAACTATGTTTTCACAGGTCTATGTATTTTTTCCATGCTTTTGTATCTAATCCTAAACTACCTAAAATACAAAACAAACGTGCTTTCGGAAGAAGGAAGATAGTTTTAAAAGTGAAAAGCTAAAAGTGAAAAGCTAAAAGCTATATAATAATAAAAAGCTGCCTAAATAATTTTAGGCAGCTTTTTGTTATTTCACTTTAATTGAATTGCTTTTATTTCCAAACTCATTGCATCTACATGAAACTTTGATTTTGGCTCCCTTTGCTATATTGGGTAGAGATACTTGCTCTACATGACTATTTGTAGAGCTTTGTTGTTTTGGTTTAATGGTTTTCACGTCTTTTCCATCAACACTAATAATAATCTGATCAATATAATGAGTCTTTACATCTTTAACTGGATGAAGAGATTCAATACTAAGAACATTATTATTATAAACAAGGTTTACTTTTTTAGGTGGATCGGCACTTACTATTTGACTAGCTAAGATTACTGCTAGAATTGTTAATGATAATTTTTTCATAAGAATTAATATTTTATTTGTTATGCAAAATAATAGAAATAAATCATTATTAGTCCATGGATAGATACCAAAACAAATCCAATAAGGCTAAGTTTTTTATGCAAACGCAATTTCGGCTTAGGTTTGATTATCCTTAACCCAGTTAGCATAGAAAAGATAAATATTAGCAAACTTATCAAACTAAAATAAATTGCTATCTCCCAAAGAATTTCTAAAAAATCCATATACTTATATTTTTAATAGTTTATAATTATTGTCGCCGTTAGTAGAGAAGAAAAGGCCGTTATTGCAGCTGCTCTATGGTAAGGTACTAAAGACTTATTGTCTTCTAACATCCCCGCAAGTACATTAGTAGTTATCATAGAGGCAATATGCACAATAGAAAATGCCCTATGTAGATTTAATTTTGTGAAACCAGTCTCTCTATTCTTCATTGGAGGAGGCGAGAAAAGAGCAAAACCAAGACTAGTAAAATATGAAGCATTGGTAACACCCACCATAAACTCATGGGCATCTTTAGCTTTATCATTACCATTTGCAGACATCTGACCACTTATCCCTGCTCCTATCATTCCTGCAAGCGCAAGGTAACCAGTATATCTATGCACTGTATTCATAGCAGCACGAATATCCATTTCTCTCTCTCTTTCCTCTTGAGAAAGTTTGAAATAATCTATATTTCGTAGCAAACCCTTATCTGCCCATAATAATCTTTGAGTAAATAAATAGCGAGAAGGAAGTAAATCCTCTACTACTGTAGAATCCGATATACTTTCCGAACTAGAAAGACTATCAATTTTAACAGAAATAGAATCTTGAGCACAAAGATTAAAACCCAAGAAAAGAATAATAAATAAAACAGAAAACTTTCTCATACAATAATGTAATTAATGAATAGGCAAATATAATTAATTTTCACAACCAAATCAATATAATAATGCAAAACTATAATTTTATTCAAAAATAAACAATAGTTTTTATCAATATTGGTATTTACCCAAGCTATTTTACATAAAAATCATAGCAAAACTTTTTATGCCTCATCATTTTCCTCTTCAGCATTAAATCTTTCCTTTATAAACCTCTTAAACTTTTCAGGTTCATTCAGTCTCATGTCTGCCAATTCATCAACATATAGATCAAGAATTGTACGAACCTTTTCTTCGGTGAAATTAAGATTCTTTGCTATTATCTTGATTAATTCTTCGGAAGAAATCTCATCCTTAATGGGATAAGAATGTTTTTTAATCTTCTCTTTTATTGAAAGAGAAAGTAGTTCTTCGATATACTTAGCATCATCCATAACAAAGGTGTTTTTAAATTATTAATTACAATAAGTAATAAACTGCAAATGCAATATATTTATTATAATAGATGCTGCAAAGTAAATAAAAATAATTAAATTACTTACAATTTTTCAGCAAAAAACAAGCTCTATTTTCTAAGTTCAAGTTATAAATGGAACTTTTCAAATTGAGCTGAATTTAAACTCCATATCTTTTGAATTATCTGAGAGATAAATTTATTTTTCTCAGAGAAACAACCAAAGAAACGGCGTTTAATTTTCAACAAAAGGCTATACAAAAAATTAGATGCTTGATTACAGAATTTCTAATGCCTGATTTAATCTACCGAAACGCTGTTTAAAACTTTTTAAATGGCGTTTTGAACTATTTAAACGGCGTTTAAATGTGCGAAAGATGCACATCGTTTAATAGAAATGATGCACATCATTTGGGCTAAAAGATGTGCATCATTTTATTTTAAGGAATTTTATCGTGGAATCTGAGTTTTACACCAAATAACTTGGCTTTATTCTACTTACGTACAAAGGTACAAAAAAAATATTGAAATATTGGGTTAAAAATAATATTATTTTAAGCCTTACATTATCTTCTTTACTATCTTTTTTGTGGTTTGGGTGAAGGGGGGATAGCGAAGGGGAATGTCTAGATAGGTTTTTCTGTCTAGGACTGAACGCTGATGTGAGAAGGTTTCGAAGCTTTTCTTTCCGTGATATGAGCCCATACCGCTGTTTCCAACTCCTCCAAAAGGTAGATTATCGGGTGTTATATGCATAATAGTATCATTTATACATACTCCTCCTGAGGATATTTTTGAGAGGATTTTATTTTGTGTGGATTTGTTTTTCGAAAATATATAGAGCGCTAAAGGCTTTGGCTTGCGTCTTAATTCCTCAAGCATAATATCTAAATCTTCGTAAGCAATAATTGGAAGAATTGGTCCAAATATCTCTTGGCTTAGAAGATTTGAATTAGAATGTATATCCGTAATTAATGTTGGTGAAATATATTTTTCTTCTCTTGAGATGCTTCCTCCATATAGGATTTTTCCATCCATTAGCATAGAAACAAGCCTATCGAAATGTGACTCGCTTATTATCCTTCCATAATCATCGGCATTTTGAGAATCATTATAAAGACAATTAATTGAATTGATTAAACACTCAATCAATTTATCCTTTACTTGCTTATCAACTAAGATATAATCTGGTGCAATACAGGTTTGACCGCTATTGAGGAATTTTCCAAACACAATTCTTTTGGCTGAAAGTTCCAAATCAGATGTTTTATCTACAATACATGGGCTTTTACCACCTAATTCAAGGGTGATAGGCACAAGGTTTTTTGATGCCTTCTCCATAACTATCTTGCCTAAAACTGGGCTACCAGTAAAGAATATATGATTGAAATCCAAATCTAAAAGGCTTAGATTTTCTTCCTTACCTCCTATTACTGTACTTATATAATTGCTTGGAAATACTTTTTCTATTATACTCTTAATGACCTTAGAAGTATTAGGGCTTAGCTCAGCAGGTTTGATTATTGCTGTATTACCAGCAGAGATTGCTCCTACTAGTGGGCTTATTGCTAATTGAAAGGGATAGTTCCAAGGCGAGATTATTAATACTTGACCTAGGGGAATATTTTGGATATAGCCCTTTGAAGGAAAGGTTAGTAATGATGGGGAAACTCTTTTATCTTTTGCCCATTTCTTAAGGTTTTTTATTGCATGATTAATCTCCTTAATTACAAATCCAATCTCTGTCAAATATGCTTCAGCATAAGATTTATGCAAATCGAAGAACAAGGCTTTTGCAATTTCATCTTGACTTTTAATAATCTCTTCTTTTAATCTCTTAAGACTATTTAATCGAAAGTCCAAACTAAGTGTATTATCCTTAAGATAAAACTCCCTCTGAGAGAGAAATAAATCCACAATTTCCTGATTATTCATATTTTATTTTAATAAGATGACCTTAATAATAACAGAATTATTGGTTTAAATACTATCGGGTAATATTTTTCTTTTTTTCTTCTTCTTGAAGGCTAGGTCTTTGACCTTATAACCTAGCTCGGTAGATAATATTCCTATGCCTGCACCAAATAGAACATCGCTAAGCCAATGACGGTTGTTCATAACTCGAGTTAAACCTGTCACACTCGCCATTGAATAGCCAGCAATGGAAATCCATGGGCTTATATTTCCATATTCTTTATGAAACATATGTGCACATGCAAAAGCTGTGGCTGTATGTCCAGAGGGGAATGAGTTATTTGCACTTCCATCTGGTCTTTCTCTTGCAATTATCGTCTTCATTGGGTAAACAATTACTTCCATTATTACCAAAGACGAAGCGTTGGCTACTGCCATTTCTGCCCAAGAACTCCTACTCTTTACACCAAAGGCTTTCATTCCATACATAAGTCCAAGTGGGGCAAACTGCAAATAGTTATCGTAGGATTTTTGAAAATCTAAAAACTTATCTGTTCTAAAATATCTAATATCTTTATCGAAGGGCATTGCACAAAAGCTAGCTAAGAATAGACTTGTTGATGCCTGCGCTGCTCTTGAAAACTCCTTGTCGAAAAACTCAGGCTTCTTCTCAGTTTGCAATGAATCTTCTTGAGCATAAAGCTTTGATACGATAATTATTAAAATAATAAACAAAATAATTATCCTCATCTCCTACTTTCCTAAAAGTTTAAACATATTCCTCTTATAAAACTCTACCCCTGGTTGGTCAAATGGATTTACTCCCAAAACATATCCACTTATTCCACAAGCAAACTCATAGAAGTATATCAACTCACCAAGAGAATATTCGTCAAGCCTTTCAATTGATATATGAATATTTGGGACGTTTCCTTCTATATGTGCCATAATTGTTCCCTCTTCTGCCTTATGGTTTATCTCTGTAAGACTCTTATTAAGTAAATAATTTAATCCGTCCTTATCTTCCTTATCGAAAGGTATCTCTACTTTCTTTGAAGAGTTTTCTACATGAAGCACGGTCTCAAAGATATTTCGCATCCCTTCTTGGATATACTGTCCCATTGAATGAAGATCAGTTGTGTTGGAAACGCTAGCTGTGAATAAGCCTTTGCCATCTTTTCCTTCACTCTCACCATAAAGTTGCTTCCACCACTCGCTAAAGTAAACAAGCGATGGGAGGTAATTCACCATTATCTCAACTGTCTTTCCTTTTCTCAAAAGGGCATTCCTAAGCATGGCATACTTCCAAGCTGGGTTTGTTTGAATATCTTTATTTTCTAAGAGATGTTTTCTCATAGCCTTTGCTCCTTCTATAAGCTTCTTTATATCGAGACCTGCCACTGCAATAGGTAGTAAGCCAACTGGAGTAAGAACAGAATATCTTCCACCTACATTATCTGGCACAATAAAAGTCTTATATCCCTCTTCAATGGCAAGAGTTTTTAATGCTCCTCTTTCCTTATCTGTTATTGCAATTATTCTGTCTCTTGCCTCTTCTTTTCCATATTTATTTTCAAGATGTGCCTTAAGTATCCTAAAGGCTATTGCAGGTTCTGTTGTTGTTCCCGATTTTGAGATTACGCTTAGGCAATAGTCTTTTTTATCTAAAATCTCTAATAGGTCTGAAATATAATCCTCGCTAAGGGTTTGTCCTGCATAGATAATAAATGTATAATTTCTGTCGCTTTTAAGGTTATTAAAATTATGTTGAAGACTTTCTATGACGGCTCTTGCTCCAAGATAACTACCTCCTATTCCAATAACTACATATACCTCTGCCTTTTCTTTTATCTTGTTAGCCTGAACAATAATATCCTCTAAAAAAGCATTATCAATCTCATTAGGTAAATCAACCCAGCCAAGAAATTCTTTTCCCATGCCAGTATAATTAACCAAATCATCGTGAGCCTTCTCAACCAAAGGCAATAAATCATTTATATCTTTTTCTTCAATAAAAGGAAGAACTCCTTTATCGTCAATATTAAGTTTAATCATAACCAATAAATATTTTATTTATTCTTATTTTCAAAAATACATATACCCACCTCTTTAAAGTTCACAGCTAACTGGATATTTTTATCCTTTTGAATTATCTTCCAAGCGTTTTTCATCCCCTTTGACCATGATATATCGTCAAAAACTAAGACTGCACCATCTTTTAGATATGGGATAAAGAGATTATAGTAATCTATTGTGGCATTTTCGTCGTGATGTCCGTCGATAAATACATAGTCTATTGGTTTGTTTTCTTCGAGTATTCTCTCTAGGTTATCTTGAAAACGCCCTTCTATTATCTCAACATTTGATATTCCAAGCCCTTTGATATGACTATCGGCTATCTTGACAAGCTCTGGTGAGCCCTCCATAGTGATAAGTCTTCCACTATTGTTTAGAATCATTGCCGAGGACTGATAAGCAGATGATATTCCTAGGCAAGTGCCAAGTTCTATTGCTGTTTGTGGTTTAAATTCTCTGATTATTTTAAAGAGAACCTTTGCCCAAAAAGGTCTTTTGCTTGCAATATTTATATCGCAGACTCTTGAGGTGTTGATGGTTCCATTATACATTTCTCTCTCAGATCTATTATCCTGAGGATTGCCTGCACCATAGTCAATAACATTAACCTTAGATGTATTTTTTTCGATGTCAGCTCTAAGATTTTCTATCTTTTCAATCCACTGCATCTCTTCTTTTGAGAACTCTCCTTTTATTGTTTGACGGAGTAATATTGCTAGTCTTTTAGCTTTTGGGTTGCTTTCTTGTTCTAATGAGTCAAGGTATTTCAATGTTTTGCTAGTCCAAATTTTCCAAAGAATATTTTTTACAAGAGATTTAATAATTTTCATCTGATATTTCTAAAAGTTAATAGTCAATTAAAAGAATTTTATATCAAGTGCAAATATAATATTTTATTATCATACAATCAAATTAAGTAATATAAGCACAAGCATAAACAAAAAAAGCGTCTCATTTCTGAGACGCTTTTGTATATTAAGTTGTTAAATCTTTTGGATTAGCAAACTCCTAATTCTAACATTGAATCAGCAACTTTGATAAATCCAGCGATGTTAGCACCCTTTACATAGTTAACATATCCGTTAGCTTCACCGTATTTTACACAGTTTTCGTGGATATCTAACATGATTTGTTTTAATTTAGTGTCAACTTCTTCAGCAGTCCATCCTAAGTGGTAAGCATTTTGTGACATTTCTAAACCAGAAACTGCAACACCACCAGCGTTAGCAGCTTTTCCTGGAGCGAAAGGAATACCAGCTTTTTGTAATTCGTGAATTGCTTCAGCAGTACATCCCATGTTAGAAACTTCACATACTAATTGAACTCCATTAGAGATAAGTAATTTAGCATCTTCTCCTGTTAATTCGTTTTGGATAGCACATGGCATAGCGATATCAACCTTAGCTTCCCATGGTTTTTTACCAGCGAAGAATTTAGCAGTTGGATATTTATCAGCAAATGGTGCAACTACGTTATTACGTGTTTGTAATAATGTATCCATATAGTCGATTTTTTCTCCAGAGATACCTGCTTCGTCATAGATATATCCGTCAGGTCCAGAAATACAAACAACCTTAGCTCCTAATTCAGTAGCTTTGATTGCTGCTCCCCATGCTACATTACCAAATCCTGATACTGCAACAGTTTTTCCTTTAATATCTTTTCCAGCTTTTTTCAACATATAGTCAACAAAGTAAACACCACCAAAACCAGTAGCTTCTGGACGAAGGATAGATCCACCCCAGTTACGTCCTTTACCTGTCAATACTCCAGTGTTTTCACGAGCTAATTTCTTGTACATTCCGTACATGAAACCAATTTCACGTCCACCAACACCGATATCTCCTGCAGGAACATCAGTATCAGGTCCGATATATTTGTATAATTCAGTCATGAAAGCTTGGCAGAAACGCATAACTTCATTAGCTGATTTTCCTTGTGGATTGAAGTCAGAACCTCCCTTACCACCACCCATAGGTAATGTAGTTAAAGAGTTTTTGAAAGTTTGTTCAAAACCTAAGAACTTCAATGTATCAACAGTAACTGCTGGGTGGAAACGAAGACCACCTTTGTAAGGTCCGATAGCGTTATTGAATTGTACTCTGTATCCACGGTTAACTTGGATTTCTCCTTTATCGTCAACCCATTCAACTCTAAATTGGAAGATACGATCTGGTTCGACCATTCTTTCAATAATTTTATTGTGATCATATTTTGGATTAGCAGCAACGTACTCTTCGATAGTTTCTAGAACTTCAGTAACTGCTTGTAAGAACAATGGTTGTCCTGGGTTTTTAGCTTCAACATCAGCTAAAATCTTTTTTACGTCCATAATGTTTTATGTTTTTTAATAATGGTTGTTAAAAAATTTTTACCTTTTTCCTAAACCTATGGTTTGGAGCCACAAAATTAGCTAGTATTCTTCTAATAAAGAAATAATTTGAGAAAAAATTTAATTAGAATTTTCAATCCACTGTAATATAAAGACTTAGTTAATAATTTTATGCTTAAAATAAGAAAATGAAATTTCAACAACATTTTTATTTACCTTTGCATCTCTATTTAGATTTTATGGAATTTACACTAGAAAATATTATATCAAATATTCCTTGTACTATATTAGGTAAAATACCTAAAGACTTAGAGATAAGGTCTCTTTTGTTTGATAGTAGAAGACTAAATAATATCGACTCAACAGTTTTCTTTGCAATAAAGACTCCTTCTAATAATGGAGAGAAATATATTAATGAACTTTATCATAAAGGCGTTAGAGTTTTTATAGTAAAAGAAAGCCAAGAGTATAATATTCATTCCGATATTTCCCAATACAAGAACGCATGTTTTGTCATTGTGGAAGATGTAGTTGAGATATTGCAATTGTTTGCCATTTCAAAACGAAACAAGTTCAATATTCCTGTTATTGCAATTACGGGTTCAAATGGAAAAACCATCGTAAAGGATTGGTTGGTACAAATGATTGATGGTCAGAGAAAGATTTGTTATTCTCCTAGAAGTTTTAATTCTCAAATTGGGGTTGGACTTTCTGTGTGGAACCTAAGCTTAGGCGATGAGATAGGAATCTTTGAGGCGGGTATATCTCAAAAAGGAGAAATGCAAAGACTCGAAAAGATAATTAAACCTTCTATTGGAATTTTCACAAATATTGGAGATGCTCACCAAACAAACTTTTCATCTATTGAAGAGAAAATTGATGAAAAACTCATCCTTTTCAAAGATTGCAAACAGATAATCTATTGCATAGACAAAGAAGATATTCATAAAGGTATAATTAAAAACTTTTCTAATAAAGATACTGAGTTAATCAGTTGGGGTTTTAATCCTGAAAGTAAATTTCATATTATTGATATTTCGAGCAAAGAAAATACTTCAACCATACATTATATATATAATAGTAAGGAATCTTCCTTTTCAATACCATTTATCGACCAAGCGAGTATAGAAAACTCAATAAATGCATTTATTGCCTGCCTTGTTATTGGTCTTGATAGAGATAAACTTATTAAAAGGGCGGCAAAACTCCAATCTCTTGAGATGCGACTAGAGATGAAGGAAGGTATAAATGGTACAATTATAATTAATGACTCCTACTCTTCCGACCTCATGTCGTTAGAGATGGCAATGAACTTCCTCAACCAACAAAGCAATGATTTAAGCAATACTGTTATTCTTTCAGATATAACACAGTCTTTTACCGACGAAAGTCAGCTTTATATGTCGATAAATAGGCTTTTGATTGATAAGAAAATCAATAAGCTTATTGGCATTGGTAATGGTTTCAAGAGAAACAAAGATCTTATTAGTATTGATAAAGATATATATGCCTCTACTGAAGAATTTCTAAAGAAGTGTTCTCTTAAGAGCTTTAAGGATCAAAACATCCTTATCAAGGGTGCAAGAAGCTTTGAGTTTGAGAAGATAGGACGTTTCTTTGAGAAGAAGGCACATGAGACCGTTCTTGAGATTAATCTTACTGCAATTGCTCATAATGCCAATTACTTTAAGGCTAAACTGGGCAAGGATGTAAAACTAATGGCTATGGTCAAGGCTCATAGTTATGGATGTGGAGGTTTTGAGATAGCTTCAATGCTCGCAAACCAAAACTTAGACTACCTTGCTGTTGCTTTTGCCGATGAAGGTGTGGAACTTCGCACCAATGGCATAAAGTTACCTATTATGGTTATGAGTCCTGAGAAAGAAAGCATATCTAAGATTATTCATTATGACCTTGAACCTGAGGTTTATTCTATTGGGATTCTAAATAAACTCATTATTGCAAGAAAAGAATACGCAATTATTGGAGAAGATAAACCCTTGTTTGTACATATAAAACTCGATACAGGAATGCATCGACTTGGTATGCAGGATGAGGAATTAGATTCTCTAATAAGTATCTTGAAAGAAAATCCCGAAGTAAAAGTAAAATCAATATTCTCTCACCTTGCAGGTGCAGACAATCCTGAGCTGGACTATTTCACCTTAGAGCAGATTTCTCTTTTTGAGAAAATGAGCAATAGGATTATCAATGAGTTTGACTATAAGATTATGCGTCATATCGACAATTCTGCTGGTATTACTCGTTTTCCAGAGGCTCATTATGACATGGTTCGTCTTGGAATTGGGATGTATGGTGTTGGCGTTAATGATAAAGAGCAAGAGGAGCTTAGGTTTGTACACAAGCTAAAGACTACTATCACTCAAATTCGTGAGGTTAAGGCTAATGATAGCGTGGGTTATAACAGAAACTTTTTGGCAAAAGAAAATATTAAGGTTGGAGTTATCCCTATTGGTTATGCCGATGGTCTTTCTCGCAGAAGAGGAAATGGCAACGGAAAAGTTTGGGTTAACGGCTCTCTTGCGCCAATTATTGGGAATGTATGTATGGATATGTGTATGATTGACCTTAGTGGCATTGAATGTTCGGAGAGAGACGATGTAATTATCTTTGGTGAAGAATATACAGTTAATAATATTGCAAAGGAACTTGACACAATAGCCTACGAAGTATTTACCTCAATATCTACGAGGGTTAAGAGGGTCTTTTATCAAGAATAATCCACAAAGAATCTAACAATACCTATGAAAAAGACACTACTTACTTCTATTGGAATATTATCCCTTATCTTAGGTATTTTAGGTGTAATCATTCCCCTACTCCCAACAACTCCTTTTCTACTTCTGTCCTCTTTTCTTTTTCTCAAGAGTTCATCAAAACTTCATCTATGGCTTTTAAACAATAAATATCTTGGTAAATACATAAAAGACTTCGAACAAGAAAAATCCATTCCCCTAAAAGTAAAGATAACAAGCCTAACACTATTATGGCTAACAATATCCTATAGCGCATTATTTATAGTAAAACTACTATGGCTAAAAATCCTCTTATTAGCAATAGCAATAGCAGTAACCCTACACATCCTACACTACAAAACAAGAAAGTAAAAAAACACAAAACCTTCTTTTCTTAAACCCTCAAGCCAAATAAAAGAATTTACACAAAGAACTAGAGGTCAAAAAAAGTCCTTTTATAACCAAAAAAAAGACTTTTTTCAACTAGAAAAAGTCTTTTTTTAGCAGAAACAAGTCCTTTTTCTACATATAAAAAGACCTTTTTCACCCAACAAAACAGCGTCTAAATCCAAAAGCTCAATAACAAAACCCAACCACACGCCAATCTCAATTCTTTTTACATAAACTAATTAATTACTATCACTCCTTTGTTTAATTTTCCTCTCATCTACCTTCATATAATATTAACTTGGTTAAACTCAAAAATCAAATCCTAAGCTTTATCTGAATTAATTAGCATTTCAAGAAATTTAATTGTTTCAACATTTTTACATATAGATAGTGCCTTCATATAATATGAATTTCCTTCTTCTTTTTGCTTTTTGGTCATTTTTAAGAAATTTCCATAATTAATATAAGCATCAAGATAATTTGGATTTATTTCTAATGCCTTTTTAAAATGATATTCAACTTTTTTATAGTCATTAATTTTCTCTGATCTATAAATTCCTGCAATATTATTGTGAGCTTTTGCATTTTCTGGATCTATTTTTAGTAAATCTTCATATACTTTCTTCGCACCGTAAATATCATCTAAATAGCGGGATAGTAGTACACCTAAATTTAGTCTTGGAATATCTAGTTCAGGTTTTGATTTAATTGCCCTTTCGTAATATTCTCTAGCCTTATAATAGTCTTTAAATACAATTTCTACTAATTGACCTAAGTTATTCAAAGCCTCATAATTAAAACTATCAAATTCTAATGCTTTTTCATAGTAATGTTTTGCTAAAACATTATTCCCCAATGATGATGCAGTACTAGCTTTCACTGAATAATAATATGTACTCTCAGGATATTTTGTTATATATATATCCAACTCAATTTGTCTTTTTTCCATATTTGTAATAGATAGTATTTCGAATAATTTTATTAATGGTTCTTGACTATCTTCTATTCCTATTCTATTAATAATTTGTTCATATTTATCTTCAAATAATTTTTCAGGGCTTACATGTAATGTATCTGACAAATTATTTAGAAACAAGTCAATGTTTGATGCAATATCATTAAGTTTCTTTTGTTCCTTATATATTTCTCCCGCATTTAATGGTGATATTACCTTAGTTTTCTCCTCTAATTCTCGAACTATTTTTTCCCAATAGACTACATAATTTACCCTATCAGATGCATTATAAATTTTTGTATTACTACATACTATTGGCAGAACTTTTTCCCACGCTGTCTCATCTTTTAATAATTCCAAGACCTCAATCATACAATTTTTCGACTTTAAATATTCATCATTAATTATTAGTAATGCAAAATTTGCACATCTAATTTTTTTCATAAAATCAGATATTTTGTCAGTATATTTTATATCATGACTATCTTTTATTACATCTAAACCAATTAAACTTAAATCATTATAAATTTTTTCAGCAACATCTTGTGACGACCAAGAATAAGAAATAAATATTTGTGTTTTATTTTTCGTATCCATAATTAATTGTTTTTATTCTCCTTCTATAATTGCAATTTCTTCTTCATTCAACCCATAAAGTTCATAAACCATTTTATCAATTTCTTTATCAGTTAAATCAATCTTATTCTTAATCTCCAAAGCCTTAACTTTCTCTGCATTAAAATAACCCTCCCATTCAGCTTCTTGAGAGAGTGTAAGTTGAATCTTCTTTTTGCCTAATTCTTTTACAAATTCTTTGTATTCCAACAAATACCAATCCTTTAATTTATTACTTAACTCAAAACCCTCAAATCTTCTTTCCAAACTCCTAATAAAACTATTTATTAACTCCTGCAATTCTTTATTTAAACCCAACATAAAATCAACTTTATCAATATATGGCTTTTGATTATCAAGAGGAATTTGTTTTATTGGTAATTCTTTTACTTGTCCTATTCTGATTTTTGGAAAGATATCGGTATCTGCTGCAAATCTACTTTGGTAATAAAATTGGATGATATTTGAATTTATTAATGATAATATATATAATGGATGATATATATTTTCATCTAATATTTTTATTGAATATAAACTCCTATTCTGTTGTGTAATTAAATCATCTAAATAAATAGAAGTTAATCTATTTCCTGTTTCTCTTATTATGACTCTTTTGCCAGTAAAATAATAATTATCCTTTTTATATTCATTATATATATTCTTATCTATATAACTAATGTGTTTTACACCATATCTATATATATCTTCTCCTGTTAAAAATTGTATTTCATCTTTTTCATCTAAAACTTTATCCTTTCCAATTTCTAAACCTCTCATTATTTTTGAAATACCATTTAATTGAATAGAATTATTATTGATTTTGTCTATAATAATATTATTTGGCAAAAAACAATTCCAAATTTGACCCACTTTTTTATTATTACATAAAATTGTAATGGCTGTTGGCATTTGCACTTCTTCAAATACTTTATCTCCTTTATCTGATATTTCTAATATTGTAGTATTGTTTAATATATAATTTCTCAAAGAATCAAATTTCATTCCTTTAATAAATAAACTTGGAGTTATATATGAGAAGTATCCACTTGGTTTTAATATTGTTAATCCTTTCTCAAAAAAGTATGCATATAAATCTGAACACTTTTGAGTTTCGTAATTAAAATAATCTGAATCATTTACTTGTACATAAGGAGGGTTGCCTATTACTATATCGAAACCACCATTATAAAATACTTGTGGAAATTCCTTTTGCCAATCAAAGGCTTTTTCTCCTGCAACTGAAATATCATCAATTAGCGAATTACCACATTTAATATTTTGGTTTAAATTATTTAGTTTTCTATTAGGTTGTGCAGTGCGTAACCATAATGAGAGCTTTGCAATCTCGACACTCTCCTCATTAATATCTACTCCAAATAGATTATTCTCTAGGATAAAGTTTTCATAGCTCTGAAATTGAATACTACCACCTAATAATTTTGTTTCTAATTCATCAATATAACTATGTTCCTCTATCAAGAAATTCAAAGCCTCATTTAAAAAAGCACCAGAACCACAAGCAGGATCAATAATAGTTATATGTAATAACCAATCCCTATATACTTTTAATTTGTTTAAATGTTTTTCTTTAGTAGCCTTTATTTGTTTTCTATCTGAAAAGTAATCATCTTCATTAATGGATAATTCTATCTTCTTTTCATTACAAAGATGACCTACAGTATTTTCAACAATATATTTTGTAATATACTTAGGAGTATAAAATACACCGTCTTTCTTTCTCTTGGTCTTATTCTTTTCAATCTCTTGCCCCTCTAATTGCGATTTAATTTCATCAAGTTCATTAAGGGAGTTTTCAAAGATATGACCTAAAATATTAACATCAATCTCTGAATCAAAATCATATTCCGAAAGCTTCAAAGTATGAAGATAAAGAATATCATCATTGATTAATATATTATCCAATACTTCATCAGGCTTAAATAAACCTCCATTATAAGCAAAAATATTATGATACTTTCCTTTAAAACCTGTATTTAAATAACTAAAGTATTTTTGATACCTTGAATAAAGAGGTTTATACTCATCTAAATCCCTTAAATCATTCCATTGTTTTAATATATCACGAACAGAATTAGGAGGCAATAAATTTCTATCTTCTCCAAAAAGAATAAATAAAAATCTATCTAATAACTTTTGAGACTTTTTAAAAAGAAGTAGTTTATCATAACTTGGATTGAGTTCTATTAGGTTACTATATAATTCACGTTTAAAAAGGGAATAATCTTTATAAAGTTTTTTTGTAATAGTGTCCTCTTGACTTAAAGATTCTTCCTTAATCTTCTTAGGTATTGCGCTTTCTATACTTCGATAAGAAAGACAAAGAAATAATACCTTAAATTCCTGTTCAGTTAATGAAAAAAGATTGAATTCTATATGCTCAATTGCATTACCAATATAAAATCTTAGTTTCTCAAAGTTGGAAGTAATAACATAAACACACCCTTCTTGGTTATTCATGTACCCAAATGCTTGTTGTTCTACATTGGTTAAGTCTGTGGTATTTGTTCCTTTAAGTTCAATTACACCAATAATCTTTTCTCCAATAATTATTGCTCCATCTGCTTTTTTGCTCCCCTTTGCATTCTTTTTCTCTGTAGTAAGATTAAATCCTGCGTTGGGATTCAAAGTATATCCAAGAATATGAACAAATAAATCTCTAAAAAAACCTTCTTGATATTGCTCTTCTTTTGAGTTACGTATATTCTCCTGTATCTCCTTACTGTGAAAATGATTTTTAAATTTCTCCCAACCTAAAGTTAATGCTTCCTTATCCAAAGAACCAATATATTTATCTAAAATACTTTTTTGAAATAAGCCCATATATTTTCTATTCAATTAGTTTTCAAAGATAATAATTTATTATTAAACAAGGAAATGAAATTATGAAAAGAAATAAAAAATTTCAAAATAAACTAGTTTTTGAATTATCGTACCCATTTTTACCCCTTTCCTATCTCCTTATTCCATAAAAATAGATCCTTATTCTAGAAAAATAGAATAAGATTCTATTTTCGTAGAACCTTATTCTATTTTGGGGCTATTTTTTGCTCTAAAAATTGCTTTTTTGGGGGCAAAATTGATCATTTTTGGTCAAAATCGGTCATTTTTGGGCTGTTTTTTTGGTGCTTTTTTGATGGTTTTTTGCTTGTTTTTATCCATTTTCATTGTATTAAATTATGCCAATTCCTTTAAATATCTATTAAATAAGTGGGGGTAAGTGGAGGTAAGTGGAGGTAAATTGAGATTTTATAGGTCCTTTATGTTTTTTTTCTTATTCGATATATTTTTTACTTTTCAAAATAAAAAATATTGTAAGAATACTTTTAATTTGCATTTTTGCCCCACTTACCTCCACTTGTCCACTTATTATCTACCAAATTGATGATATTTTGTTCTTATTTTTTATTGTGATATTCTTAAGTATCGCCAATATTTCTAAATAATTATTAATCAAGTTAAGGTGGGTTAAGGTAGGTTAAGGTAGGTTAAGGCTAAATTTGATTTTATAGGTCTTATATGTTTTTTATTTTTCAATTTCAAAAATATTTTTTGTGTAATAATATTTTTATAGAGAAGATTTATTTCTATTTTTTACCCTAACCTACCTTAACCTGCATTAACCCTTAGTGATGAAAATGTGATTTATTTATGGGGATGATGGTTTCATTGTACGCTACTGAATATTTTTGAACATAAATTATCCTTGTTAATTTTTATCCCTAATAAAAAGAAAAATTCCTCTGAGAAAGTTTTGGATTTCTCAGAGGAATTAAAATTTTTCTTAGAGGAAAAAACTACTTCTTTTTGGTCTTTGGAGAGGAAAGAAGATTATTGTATAGTTTTTCGTTGTTTATTACCGACATGGCTTTTGTTAGGCCTTCATCTGTGTTTTTAATGGATTGGTAATAATAGCTTACTCCATAAAGGTTACGTGCTATTATTGCCTTTAGTGATGCCTCGATATATACGTCTGACTTTGCCATCATTTCTGACATTTTTTTGTCTTCTGCCTCTGCTTTTTCTATTAGTTCTTTTAATAATTCGGACTTTGATAGAAGATCATTTGCATAGGTCTTATATGATGTGTATTGTGCTAGTGTATCTTTTACTTGCTTTTGAAGAGCCTCCATAAGCATAATATTTACCCATTCTTTCTTTATCTCGTTACGCTCCACTCCTTCTTGTTTTGCATATACTTCAAAAGATGCCATTAATTTTAGGCTATCATATGATTTATCGAATGCCTCGAATGTTGGATATTTCTTTAAAAACTCTACTCTGTTCTCGTCTACCCATTTCATTGCAAAGTTATTGAATACACCCTTTGAACGAAGGTTTATTAAGTAGTCGGATGCTCTCGATGTATCTATTGGCACAAATATATCAGGCATAATACCTCCACCACCATATACTACTCTTCCATTAGCTGTTGAATACTTCAATGAATCAGGGAAAGATATTGAATCTTGTGTTATTAGTTCCTTGTGTTGGTAGCGTTTCATATAGTCATTAAAGTATGAATCTAAACCATCGTTCCATGGTTTTTGAATACAGCGACCACTTGGTGTGAAATAACGAGATGTTGTTAGTCTTATCTGTGAACCGTCAGGCAAGTTGAAAGGACGTTGAACTAATCCCTTTCCAAAACTTCTTCTTCCAACAACCACTCCTCTATCCCAGTCTTGAATTGCTCCAGAAAGGATTTCAGATGCCGATGCTGAGCCTTCGTCAATTAGTACTACTAATTTACCCTTCTCAAATATTCCTTTTGCCTCAGCCTTATATTCTTGTTTTGGGCTTGAAACTCCTTCTGTATATACTAATAATTTATCATCAGAAAGAAATTCATCGCAAAGTTTGAAAGCTACATCTAAGTATCCTCCACCATTTCCTCTTAGGTCAAATACTAAATCCTTCATTCCTTGCTTTTGCAAATCTTTCAAGGCATTTTGAACCTCTTCTAAAGAATTTTGTGCAAAACGGTCAAGACGAATATAACCTGTTGTCTTATCTAACATAAACCAAGTATCGACACTAACGATAGGAATTTTATCTCTTGTTATATTGAATACTATTGGTTCTTTTCTTCCTTTTCTTTCAATTGTGACAATAACCTTTGAACCTTTTTCTCCTCTAAGATGTTTAAAAACCCAATCATTTTTTATTGTGTCTCCTGTTGCAACAAAATCATCTACCTTGATAATCTTGTCACCAGCCATTACTCCAACTTTTTCGGAAGGACCGCCTCTAATAACATCCACTACATATATAGTATCCTTCATTATTTGAAAAGAAACTCCTATGCCATCGAAATTACCCTGAAGGGGTTCATTCATTTTTTGTACGTCATCCTTATTAATATAGACAGAATGAGGGTCAAGTTCTTTTAGCATATTCACTATCCCCTTTTCAACAATTTTCTTCATATCAGGCTTCTCTGCGTAGTAATTTCTTATCATATACAGAGTAAACGACATTTTATTTTCAGAGGCCTGAAGCTCTGTCTTATCAAGCTGTTGAGCAAAACTATTTGCTGAAATTAAAATTAATAATGTAAAAATAATTCTCTTCATAGCAATTTTTTTATATCTTTGTACGTTTTTTAACATAATGCAGGTTGCAAAAGTAATAAAAAAACTATAGAAAATGAGTATTTACGTTATCTTATTAATAATTGCGTTGGTTTTAAGCTTCGCTGGTCTTTGGAAAATTTTCGAGAAAGCAGGTGTAAAAGGTTGGTGGAGTATTATTTCGCCAGTTAACGGATGGTTTGGAGCAAAGATTATTGGAAAAAGTTATTGGTGGTTTATTTACTACCTAATTCCTTTTGTCAACATATTTGTTATGATGTTGATGATAATTGAAATAATGAAATGCTTCAAGAAAAATGGCATTTGGATTCAACTTGCAGGAGTATTATTCCCTTTTGTTATTCTTCCTTGGTTAGGATTTTCTAAAAAAGAAACTTACACACACCCATCAGAACTTCCTGCGGTTAAAAAATCGGCTACAAGGGAATGGGTTGATGCTATATTATTTGCTGTAATTGCTGCCTCAATAATAAGAATGTTCTTCTTTGAAGCATACACTATACCTACTTCATCTATGGAGAAATCTCTTCTTGTTGGAGATTTCCTATTTGTTAGTAAGGTTGCATATGGTCCTAGAGTGCCAAATACACCTATTGCATTCCCACTTGTTCATCATACAATTCCAATTATAAATACTAAATCTTATTTGGATTGGTTGAAGTTGGATTATTATCGTTTCCCTGGATTTAGTAAGGTAGAAAGAGGTGATGCTGTTGTATTTAATTTCCCTGACGGTGACACATTATCTACAACCTATCAAAGTGCTGATAGTTATTATTCTCTTGTAAGAAAATATGGAAGAGAAAGAGTTTGGAATTCTCCTCAAGAATTTGGAGACATTATTACTCGTCCTGTAGATAAAAGAGAAAACTTTATAAAAAGATGTATAGGTCTTCCTGGAGAGAAATTATCAATAATAGACCAAGTTGTTTATATTAATGGTAAGGCTATTGAGACTCCAGAGAACTACCAGGTAACATATAAGATTGTCACTGAAAATGGTAGTACATTAAATGAAAATGAACTATTAAATATTGGTGTTTCTAAAGAGGATATGGAGTGGATGTATCTTTCGCACTATATCAATCTAACTAAGACTCAAATTGAAGGACTTTCAAATACTCCTTATGTTGTTAATGTAACACCAATAAAGAAGGATAATCTAACTTATACATCTATTGTTGAATCTACATTCAAAATACCTTGTAAGGTAATATTCCACCCTGAAATTTCAGATAAGGCTAGTGTATTAAAAATGTTTGGAGTAGATGATAAAGAAATTAGTACTCTTAGCAACTATCCTACACTTCCTCTGTCTAGTGAACTTGTAGCTAAGATAAAAAGATTCCCTTTTGTAACCTCAATTACTCCTGTAATCACAATGAGGGGTTATAAAGAAAAGCAGTTATTCCCTTATGTAGAGAACTTAAATTGGAACGTTGATAATTATGGTCCAATCTTAATACCTAAGAAAGGATTGACAATTGATTTAAACTCAAATAATCTTGCATATTACAAACGTGCAATTACTGCTTTTGAAAAAAATACTTTAGAAGAAAGAAACGGTAAATATTATATTAACGGTAAAGAGACTAAGAGCTATACCTTTAAAATGGACTACTATTGGATGATGGGTGATAATAGACATAACTCAGCAGATAGTAGGTTCTGGGGCTTTGTACCTGAGGATCATGTTGTAGGAAAGGCATCATTTGTATGGTTAAGTCTAAACAAGGATTTAGGAGGTTTAAAAAGAATTAGATGGGATAAATTATTTAGAATCATAAAATAATTTTAAACCGTTTTGAACTTTTATACAAATTATTTGTCTTAATAGTAGTATAATTAGAAATAGAAATAGAAATAGAAATAAATTAAAAATAAATTATTAACTTAATACTTAAGGAAAATGTCAACAATTAAAATTTTATTGGCTGAGGATGATTTAAATCTTGGACCAATTTTGAAAGCTTATTTAGAGCAAAAAGGTTTCCCAACAAAATTAGCAACAGATGGTGAAATGGCTGTTAACATGTATCGTACTGATGAATTTGATTTTATTATCTTAGACGTTATGATGCCTGTTCTTGATGGTTATGCTGCTGCAAAAGAAATTAGAAAATTCAACGAAAAAATTCCAATTCTTTTCCTTTCTGCTAAAAATCAAGAAGCTGATAAGATTAAAGGATTTGAGGTAGGTGCTGATGATTATATCACTAAACCTTTCTCAATGGAAGAATTATTACTTCGTATCCAAGCTATCACAAGACGTACTCACGAAGAAAGACCAGAAGATAATATATTCTCTATCGGACAATACTACACTTTTGACTATAACAAACAATTAATTACTTTCAGTGGAAACGATAATTTCCCATATGAAGAAATTAAACTTACAAGCAAAGAAAGCGAATTATTAAGAGTTTTCACTTTGAATTCAAACCAAATAGTAGACAGAGGAATTGTTCTTCAAAAGATTTGGAAAAACGACACATACTTCAACGCAAGAAGCATGGACGTTTATATCACAAAACTTAGAAAATACTTAAAGAAAGATCCTGCTGTTGAAATCGCTAACCAACACGGTGTAGGTTTCAAACTTTGTTTCCCAAAAAACTTATAGTAGTTTAGGAAATTAATATTCTATTAAAGGCTATTTCTCTTTGAAATGGCCTTTATTTTTAATTCAAAACTGAGAATATTATGGTAGTAGATTCAATGGATTATTATGATATTTACAATTACTTTAGAAAAGTAGAGACAAAAATAATTGATCGTAGATATGGCTGGATTAAGAAATATAAAAATCAGCTTTTAAATTCTCAAAAAGGCGAAAAGATATTTCTCCCTCATTTTCAATATGAGAACAATTTATATATATTACCATATGGATTCCAGAGTAACAAACATACTGCGACATTTGATTTAATTTTCATTTTTCTTTACAAAAAAGCTTGGCATGCTTTTAAATTTGTTAAATATATAAATAATCATACTGATGCTCAAATACAAAATGGAATTATAATATATATTCCTCATCTATTTTCGAGATATAGACAAAGGTGTAAGGTAGAGAAAACTGGAGTAGAGTTGATTATTGATTTTTTAAAAACTGAGAAGGATACAGATAAGGCAAGTTCTGAATATTCATTTAGGAAAAAAAAGTATAGATACACTTATACAGAAAAGGGTATAATAATATGTGATCAATATCCATCAATAGACTTCAAACCTGCATTATGTATATATAAGACTTTTGTTTCTAGCGAATTACTTAGAAGAGCTCAAGAAAGAATTCATTCAAATCTAAAATTATCATCTAAAATAATGTCTACACTCAATCTGAATGATATTGAAAATGAAAATAATACATATCGCGAAATTGAAGAGACTGTAATAATTTTAGAGGACGATGATTCCGATCCATCAATTCTTAAACCACAGAATTACGATATTGAATCGGCTCTCAATATACTAAAAAAAGATATAGAACAATATTTACAGAAATAATTAAGGGGCTAATTATTTTTAACCCCTTAATATATTTACATTTTTGCAAACTCTTCGTAGAAAGATGGAATTGTTTCTATTCCTTTAAAGAATTGATGTAAAGGATAGTTTTCATTTGGAGAATGTATTGCATCCGTTCCCAAACCAAATCCCATTAGTATTGATTTTATTCCAAGTATTCTTTCGAAACCTGCAATAATTGGAATTGAACCACCAGAACGTGTTGGAACTGGACGTTTTCCGTATGTCTTTTCGTATGCTTTATCTGCCGCAATATATGCTGGCATATCAATAGGAGAAACGTAAGCATAACCTCCGTGTAGTGGTGTTACCTCTACCTTTACAGATTTAGGTGCAAGGCTTTCAAAATATTTACAGAAACGTTCTGTAATTACTTCGAAATCTTGGTCAGGTACCAAACGGAAAGATATCTTTGCATGAGCTGTTGAAGGAATAACAGTCTTTGCTCCTTCTCCAGTATAACCTCCCCAAATACCACAAACATCTAAACATGGGCGAATTCCTACTCTTTCTATTGTAGAATATCCTTTTTCGCCATGAAGTTCCACTATATCAAGTTCTTTTTTGTAATTTTCCTCATCAAATGGTGCTTGAGCCATCAATTCTCTTTCCTCTTGAGAAACAACAACTACTTCCTTGTAAAAGTCAGGAACAGTTACATGATTATTTTCATCTGCCAATTTAGATATCATTTGACAAAGGATATTAATTGGGTTAGCAACAGCTCCACCATAAAGACCAGAATGTAGATCTCTACATGGACCAGTAACCTTCACTTCAACATATCCTAATCCTCTTAAGCCTGTTGTTATTGAAGGTACATCTTCAGCAATCATACCTGTATCTGATACTAGTATTATGTCAGCCTTTAATAGTTCTTTATTATCTTCACAGAATTTATATAATGATGGTGAACCAATTTCTTCTTCTCCTTCTAACATAAACTTAACATTACAAGGCAGTTGATTAGTCTTAACCATATATTCAAATGCTTTTGCATGCATAAAGGCTTGTCCCTTATCATCGTCAGCACCTCTTGCCCAAATCTTACCATCTCTAATTTCTGGTTCGAAAGGTTGAGATTTCCATAAATCAATTGGATCAACAGGCATTACATCATAATGGCCATAAATCATAACTGTTTTTAAAGAAGGGTCTATAATCTTTTCTGCGTAAACAACAGAATTACCTCCTGTTGGCATAATCTCACATTTATCTGCTCCAGCTTGGAGTATTAATTGTTTCCAATATTCAGCACATCTTACCATATCTGGTTTATGAGCCTCAATGGATGAAATTGATGGGATACGTATTAATCCAAACAATTCATCCAAAAACCTATCTTTGTTATCTTGGATATAATTTTTTATAGTTTCCATTTTTTTGTTTTATTTATTTTTTAGTATTTAGCTTTTATTTTATCTATTCCGTTTCAGAATCATCACCTTCTTCATAATACTCTGGTAATACCAAATCGTCGTTTGAAATAACGGGGAAATTAATATAATCACGAATAAGAGTGGCTGAAGAATAGGCTCCTTTTATCTTATTAAAGAAAGAGAATGCATCTAATTTTGTAAGATAATCTCCACATTTAACTGTGAAATTAGGTTCATCAAAGAAAACATAAGACCTAACATTTGGAAAATTACTAATTAATTCATCTCTTAAATCAAAGGCCTTTTGTTTAGATCCTGCTCCAGTGAAAACGCCCACCCTAATCCTATAACCAGGAACGGTACGAGCTATTTCGTTGTAAGTGATATGCTGTTCAATAATAGTTTGTAATCTTCCATCTGCGATTACCTCTATTTGAGCATCAACCTTACAAACTCCTATAAAGAATATAGAAAGTAATAATAATATCTTTTTCATTTAAAAATTATCTTGCTGCTCCGTGCAATTGAATTGTAGGGACAGTTAATACTGGAAATGGAGAAAGATTAAGCATTTGTTGAGCATAAGTGCCTAAGAAGAAAAAGTTTGAAATAGTTTTTTCTTGCTCAGTCATAATAATAATAACATCGGCCTTAATCTTCTTTGCATAATCAATTGTAGAGAGGGTTACATTTTCCGAATCCACATACTCTGTAGTATAAGGCATTTTATGTTCTTTCAAGAATGATTCAACACTCTTAACATAACCTATAACCTCTTCTCTAACTGTTTTAACATGAGTTGTTTGAACTCCCAATACACAAATTGTTGATTGAGGAAACATCTTTGCAAACTCAATAGTCCAAGGCACCTTTTGACGAGTATCTCTTGATGAATCAATTGGGAGAACTATTCTTTCCAAAGGCTTATCAAAATCAAATGTTTCTCTAACTGTTAGAACAGGGAAATTAATTTCGGCAGATATTTTATATGCATTTTGACCTGCATACTTTTCATCGAATCCTCCGTCTCCATGCGCCCCAATAACTATTAAATCTGGGTTTTCTTTCTTTGCAAGTAGAGATAAAGCTTGATATACTCTTCCTTCACAAATAGTATAAGAAAAATCCTTACCATTTAATTTGGGAGTGTATTCTTTTACAATCTTATTCAATGCTTTTTCTGCATCCTCTCTTTCTATATCCTTTGTTTGAACCCAAGCTAATAAAATATCGGCTCCTGTTCTGTTTGCAACGTCTATCGCAAGACGTAAGGCTGTTAATGAAGCGTTAGAAAAATCTATTCCAACTATTATTTCTGACATCATAATACAAATATGTTTTTATTTATATAACAAATTATATTAGTTTATAGTTTAATATTAGTAATTTTGCAGTGAATATTTTTTATATTCAAGGAATAAAACAGATATTCTTGGCAAATGTAAACAATAAATTTATTAAAGCCAAATATTTGCTAAAATATAATTTATGAATGAAAATTTAGATCCTAATTCTTCTCGCTTAACTAACAAAGAAAAAGACTTTGAGAGAGCTCTACGCCCTAGCGAGTTTGATAGTTTTGCTGGTCAACCCCAAATAATTGAGAATCTTAAGATCTTTGTTCAGGCTGCAAAAGAAAGAGAAGAAAGCCTTGACCATGTTTTACTTCATGGACCTCCTGGACTTGGCAAAACAACACTATCTCATATTATCTCAAATGAGTTGGGAGTAAATCTAAAACTCACCTCTGGTCCTGTTCTTGACAAACCTGGAGAACTTGCAGGAATACTTACAAATCTAGATGAAAACGACGTATTATTTATTGACGAAATACATCGCCTTAGTCCTGTTGTTGAAGAATATCTTTATTCTGCAATGGAAGATTATAAGATAGATATTCTTATTGAGTCTGGTCCCAATGCAAGAAGTGTTCAAATTGCATTAAATCCATTCACACTTATTGGTGCAACAACACGCTCTGGATTATTAACTGCACCTCTTCGTTCTCGTTTTGGGATAACTTGTCGCCTTCAATATTATAATCACGAAACACTAAAGAGTATAGTTGAAAGATCGGCTTCTATTCTTGATACACCAATAAATGAAGATGCATCTTTCGAAATTGCAAGAAGGAGTCGTGGTACTCCTCGTATTGCAAACCTACTCTTAAGAAGAGTAAGAGATTTTGCACAAATAAAGGGAGATGGAAAAATAACTATTGATATTGCACAAATGGCCTTAAAGGCTTTGAATGTAGATAAAAATGGTTTGGACGAAATGGATAATAGAATATTAAGTGCAATTATCGATAAATTTAAAGGTGGGCCTGTTGGAATAACAACGATTGCAACAGCAGTTGGAGAAGACGCTGGAACTATTGAAGAGGTATATGAACCATTCCTTATTCAAGAAGGATTCCTTATGCGCACTTCAAGAGGAAGAGAAGCAACTCCACTTGCATATCAACACCTTGGCAAAAAATATTTCAAACAAGGTATGGCAGAACTATTTGGAGAATAATTCATATCTTTGCCACCCATTTTAAAATAAACAAATAAACAATTATATATTATGAGCATACATCAAATAAGTGCTGAAAAACTTACATTAAAACAAGTAGCAAAAATATTAAATAGCGATACAAAGCTCGAGTTATCCGAAGATGCAAAGAATCGTGTTGTTAAGTGTAGAGAATACCTTGACAAGAAAATGGAAAATCAAAAAGAACCAATTTACGGAATAACTACTGGATTCGGTTCACTATGTAATATATCTGTTTCGAGAGAACAATTATCTCAATTACAAAAGAACCTAGTAATGAGCCACGCATGTGGAATGGGCGAAGAAGTACCTTGCGAAATAGTAAAGATAATGCTTTTAACTAAGATACAATCTCTTTCTTATGGTAACTCTGGTGTTCAACTTGTTACAATAAATCGTTTAATAGATTTCTATAACGAAGGAGTTTACCCTGTTGTTTACCAACAAGGCTCTCTTGGAGCTTCTGGAGACTTAGCTCCACTTGCACATATGTGTCTTCCTCTATTAAATCTTGGAGAAGTATATTATAAAGGTGAAAAGATGCCTGCTTCCAAGGTTAATGAAAAGTTTGGATGGAGCGCAATTGAGCTTCAATCAAAAGAAGGATTAGCCCTCTTGAATGGTACTCAATTTATGGTTTCTTATTCTGTTTGGTCTGTTCTTAAAGCAAACAAACTTTCTGACCTTGCTGATATGATTATGACAGTATCTTTAGAAGGATATGATGGAAGACCAGAACCTTTTACCGATGCAGTTCATCAAGTTAGACCTCATGCTGGGCAAATTGAAACAGCTAGAAGATTAAGAGAATTACTAGATGGTAGCGAAATAATTAAACAATATAAGGCTCATGTTCAAGACCCATATTCTTTCCGTTGTGTGCCTCAAGTTCATGGTGCTTCAAAGGATGCAATTAATTGGGTTGCATCAGTTGTTACAACAGAGATAAACTCTGCAACAGATAATCCAACAGTTTTTCCTGATTTAGACATGGTGATTTCTGCTGGTAATTTCCACGGACAACCTTTGGCTATTAACCTAGACTTTTTAGCAATTGCCGTTGCTGAGCTTGGTTCAATTTCTGAAAGAAGAACATATCAATTAATTGCAGGCAAGAGAGATCTACCTTCATTCCTTGTTGCAAACCCAGGATTGAATTCAGGTTTTATGATTCCTCAATATACTCAAGCATCTATTGTTTCTCAATCAAAACAATTATGTACTCCTGCTTCTGTTGACACAATAGATTCATCACAAGGACAAGAAGACCATGTTTCTTTTGGTTCAAATGCTGCTACAAAGCTTTATCGTGTAATAAATAACACAGAAAGAGTTCTTGCAATTGAGTTATTCAATGCTGCTCAAGCCTTTGACTTTAGAAAAGAAAAGACTGGTTTAAAATCTTCTCCAATTATTGAGAAATTCGTTCAAGATTTTAGAAAGGATGTAAACTTCGTGGGTGATGATGAGATTATGTTCACTCTTATGCATAAATCCGTAGACTTTTTACAAAAATATAATATCGAGTTATAATTGTTTTTACCCATAACAAAAAAAGAGATTGATCAAAGAGGATGGGACTACGTAGATGTTATCATTGTTAGTGGTGATGCCTATGTTGACCATCCTGGTTTTGGTCACGCTGTTATTGCAAGAACATTAGAGGCGCAAGGTTATCGTGTTGCAATTCTTGCTCAGCCAAATTGGCGTGATGACCTTAGAGACTTCAAGAAACTAGGCAAGCCAAGACTGTTCTTTGGAATTAGTTCTGGTTGCATGGATTCAATGGTCAATCATTATACTGCCTCCAAGCGTCTTCGCTCCGACGATGCATATACTCCAGGGGCTGAGGCTGGCTTTCGTCCCGACTATGCAACAACAATTTATTCACAAATTCTTAAAGAGATTTATCCCGATACTCCAGTAATTATTGGAGGTATTGAGGCTAGCATGAGAAGGAATGTCCATTATGATTATTGGTCAGAAAGTCTAAAACCCTCAATTCTTATAGATAGCAAGGCAGATATGCTTGTCTATGGAATGGGTGAAAGAACAATTGTCGAAATAGCAAATAGACTAAATAATGGAGAGAGTATTTCCGAAATAAACGATATTTACCAGACTGGTTTTATTTCAAAAACCAAAGAAATAAAAGGCCCGCTTGAAAATATCCCAACAATCGAGCTTCCTTCCTTTGAGGAATGTCTTGAAGATAAGTTCAACCAAGCAAGGTCAATTAAGATTATTGAGAACACTTCCAATAAGATTATCGGAGAAAGGCTTATACAAAAGCACTCAGAGAAATATGTTATCATCAATCCTTTTGACCCAAATTTCTCTACAAAAGATTTAGACAATAGCTACGAGTTACCCTACGAGAGAGCTCCTCATCCAAAATATATTAAGCGTGGAGCTATTCCTGCCTTTGAGATGATTAAACATTCTGTAAATATTCATAGAGGTTGTTTTGGAGGCTGTGCCTTCTGCACAATCGTTGCTCATCAAGGGAAACAGATTATCTCAAGAACAGAGGGCTCAATATTAAAAGAAGTAGAGATTATCTCAAAGATGAATGACTTCAAGGGGTATCTTTCCGACCTTGGTGGTCCTTCTGCAAATATGTATAAGATGCAGGGTAAAGATCTTTCTTTATGTCAGAAATGTTCAAAGGCTTCGTGTATTTATCCAGTAATTTGTCCAAACCTTAACTATAATCATAAACCTCTACTCGATTTATATTCAAAGGTTCGCTCTCTTCCCTATATTAAGAAGGCTTTTATTGGCAGTGGTGTTAGATACGATATGTTTATCCCTTCACTTCTTAGCAAGGATAAGAAGGATAATAATCATTGCAAGGAATATTTTGAAACTCTTTTTGAGCATCATGTTAGTGGAAGACTAAAGGTTGCGCCAGAGCATACCGAAGATTCTGTACTTAAGCAGATGCGTAAGCCTTCATTCTCACAATTCGTTGAATTAAAGAAGTGGTTTGATTCTCTTAATAAGAAATATAATCTAAAGCAGCAGCTAATACCTTATTTTATCTCCTCACACCCTTCTTGCACAACAAAGGATATGCAGCTTCTTGCGCAAAAGACAAAGGAATTAGGCTACCGCCTAGAGCAGGTTCAAGACTTCACCCCTACTCCAATGACCATTGCAACCGAAACCTATTACACAGGCTACGATATAATATCCCTAAACCCAAAAGCCAAGAACTCCGAAGCAAAAAAGATATACTCAGCCAAAACCAAAGAAGACAAACAAAAACAAAACGCCGCCTTCTTCTGGTGGAAAAAATAAAAGTTATGGGATACTTAATGAGGCAATAAATTTACTTCCTTTGCCTACTTCACTTTCAACCCTAATTGTGCCTCCATGTGCTTCAATAAAATCTTTAGAAATTGCAAGTCCTAGCCCACTACCTTTTACCTTTGTTCCTGGAACACGGAAATATCTATCAAAGATACTCTGATGATACCTTGAATCAATCCCTTTTCCAAAGTCCTGAATATATATTTCTATATTTTTGTCAACTTGTCGGGCTCCAACAATTATTCGTGCATTTTCGTTGGAATAATGTATTGCATTTGATAATAGGTTCGTTACCACCCATGCTATTTTTTCGCTATCAACAAATAATTTTGGTAATTTGTCTGGATATTCTATTTCTATATTACATCCAAATTTATCTGCCAACACTCTTGTGGCATTTACAGCATAATTTATTAATTCTATTGGTTTTGTTACCTTAGGATTTAATTGAAGTTTACCCGTTTCAACCTGAGTCATCTTTAATAATTCTCCAATTATTATCAATAATCTATCACTATTTTCACGAATACTTTTAGATAATGACAATTGTTCTTCATTCATTTCTCCTATTCTTTTATCTTCAAGTAATTTTAGACTCATCATTATTGCAGAAACAGGAGTCTTTAATTCGTGTGAAATAATTGAAATAAAATTTGTTTTAGCATTATCTAATTCCTTGTATTTGGTAATATTTGATAAAAGGATTACTGTCCCTGTATTATTAGTTGTTGTTACATATCGTACTTGGAAATAGCTTTCCTTATTATTTGAATATATTTTTAAAGGTTCATCTTTTACTAAATCTGAATCCAATTCTCTAATAAGTCTACGAAATAAATCATTCTTTAAACTAATATCTAAAGCTGACTGATTTATTATTTTATCATAATCAATATTTAAAATTTTTATAGCTTCATTATTTACGAATAAGACATTTTTTTGATTATCTAAACAAATTATTGGTTCATCTATTGAGTTAATTATTAATTCCAAATAAAGTTTTGTCGCTATTATTTTTGTGAGGCTACTTTCTTTGAATGTCGCTATTTGTTCTGCCATACTATTAAATGAAATAGCAACTTCTCCAAATTCTGAATCTTTATCAAAATTTAATCGACTATCGTAATTTTGATTTGATACACTTATTATCCCCTCTGTAAGTTCTTTTATTGGACGAGTAAATGACTTTGGAAAGCGGACAAGCATAACCATTGCCACAATAGCACTAAATACGGATAAAACAACTATCCATAACATTGCTGAATTAGCCGTGGTCTTTGCGACCTCTGCCTTGCGTGATATTGAAGATATATTTATTAGAATAATTGTATTTATAGACTTATTAAGAAGAACAAAATTAGTCTGGTCGGGATTTTTCTTATATAAATTATACTGATTAACTAAACTCTCTGTAACTTGTTTTTCATAAGGTTCTGTAATATTATCTTCTTGTAATTTCATACTTTTTTCAAAGGCTAAAATAGAATTACTATCTTGCAAATAATTATTTAATGCATCTTGCATTTGTTGTGCATATTTTACAGAATTATAATTATCAACTAAAATATTTTCCGTATCCTGCTTCATCTTTATAATGTATGATACTGAAAATAATCCGAGTAAGATTATTACCACAAAAAGGGAACCAATTGAATATGTTAGTTTGTTTTTTATTTTCATTACTTTTATGATAAAATTATAAGGTCAATATTTGATTTTGCTAATGAATTAAAAAGATACCTGTATCTAAAGGCTGATACTATTAGATTCCAAACCTTTATTTCTGGTTTTCCTATACATACCGTACTTATCTGTCTTGTTTTACATACTTCTATAATTCCAGTAATAACATCAGGAGCATCAATCTGAATAATATCTCCTCCTAATTCTGTTGCCAGTTTAAAATGATTTATCAAATAACGTTGAGATGCAAGACTAATTTTATCAGAACTCTCTCTAGGTGTTTTTACATAAAGAACAGAAAATGTCGAATTGTAATGTGTTGAAAGTCTTGCTGTCTTACGAATTATCCTTTTAGGGCTTTTAGGTTTGCTACTTATACATGCAAGGAATCTTTCATGGCGCAGACCAATACTATGAGGAATTTCTATTTCAATTTTCTTTTCAACCCTTAATGCAACCTCCTTTAATGCCAATTCTCTAAGTTGAAGAATATTTTCAGACTTAAAAAAGTTTGATAGGGCTAAATCTATTTTATCAGCTTGATATATCTTTCCACTTTTTAATCGAGATATTAATTCATCTGCTGTAAGGTCAATATTGACTACTTCATCTGCCATAACCAATACGCTATCTGGTATTCGCTCAGCAACCTCAATTCCAGTAATACTCTCTACTTCTTGATTTAAGCTTTCAATATGTTGGATATTTATTGCACTAATTACATTTATTCCTGCGTCAAGAATATCTTGAACATCCTGCCATCGTTTTTCATTTTTACTTCCACTAACATTTGTATGAGCAAGTTCGTCAACAATAATAATTTCTGGTCTTATCCTTAATATGGTCTCCAAATCCATTTCCTCCAATTCTTTCCCTTTATAATAAATCTTTTGACGTGGAATTATTGTAAGACCTTCAGTTAGCTTTTCTGTTTCAATTCTATTATGTGTTTCTATATAACCTATTTGAATATCTACACCATTTTCGGATAGTTGATGAGCCTCTTGCAACATTCTATATGTTTTTCCCACACCTGCAACCATTCCAATATATACTTTAAATTTTCCTCTTCTAGACTTTCTGATTAAATCTAAAAAGTGCTGAACATTAGGTTGATATTCTTCCATTATTACATTATTTATTTAATTTGCTATCCATTGCTATATTAAGCTTTAAGACATTGATTACTGAAATACCAATTATTGGAGTTTCAATCACTGAGTCTATGATATTCTTAATTTCATCAGGTTTTACTTTTCTTGCTTTAGCAACTCGTATTACTTGCAAATAAGCAGATTCTATTGTTATATGAGGGTCTAATCCACTACCACTTGCAGTCACCATTTCTGATGGAACTTCAGATTTTTTAAGGTAAGGGTGATGGATAAGAAAGCTGTCAATTCTTGATGAAACATCTCTTAGATAGTTAGGATTTGTCACCCCTTTATTACTCCCTCCTGAACCACTACCATTATAATTTACGGCAGAAGGACGAGACCAAAAATACTTTTCTGAACTAAAGTTCTGTCCAATATTCTCTACTCCTACTATCTTATTATTTGCTTTGATAGTATTTACCTTACCAAAATTAGGAGTTGATAATCCTGCAAATAACCAAAGTACTAATACATATGCAAGTAATAGTGTTATACAGAACAGAATCGTTATTTTTATTGATATTATTAAATTTTTCATGATTATTAAAGTATTGTGGCAATTGCCATATCTATTAATTTTATACCTATAAATGGAACTATTGCTCCCCCTAAACCATAGATAAATAGGTTTCTACGTAATATTGCAGATGCTCCTATTGGTTTATATTGAACACCCTTTAATGCAAGAGGGATAAGTGCAGGAATAATTAATGCATTAAATATAACTGCCGAAAGAATTGCTGACTCAGGTGAACTTAAATTCATAACATTCAATGCTTTTAATGCTGGTATTGAACTCATAAAAAGTGCAGGAACAATTGCAAAATACTTAGCAACGTCATTGGCTATACTGAAAGTTGTCAACGTACCTCTTGTCATTAGCAATTGTTTTCCTATCTCTACAATTTCAATAAGTTTGGTCGGGTCATTATCCAAATCAACCATATTTCCGGCTTCTTTTGCTGCTTGAGTACCACTATTCATTGCAACTCCAACATCTGCCTGAGCTAAAGCAGGAGCATCATTTGTCCCATCCCCCATCATAGCAACCAATTTCCCGTTACTTTGTTCATTGCGAATATATTCCATTTTATCTTCTGGTTTTGCTTCGGCAATAAAATCATCAACACCAGCCTTATTTGCAATATATTGAGCTGTTAGGGCATTATCTCCTGTAACCATAACTGTTTTAACCCCCATTTTTCTAAGTCTTTCAAAGCGATCTTGAATCCCAGGTTTTATTATATCTTGCAATTCTATTACACCCATAACATCGTTATCCATTGCTAATACAAGAGGAGTTCCTCCATTTTCTGCTATTTTGTGTGAAATCTCCCTTGCATAATTTGGAAAAACTTTATTATTAGATTCTATGATTTGGCATATTGCTTCCATTGCTCCTTTGACTATGGTTACTCCATTTCTTAATTCTACACCTGAACACTTAGTCTGTGCTGAAAACTCAATCCATTTACACCCTATCAAAGCACTCTGATCGGCAATGAATCCCTGATTTCTACCCAATTCAACAATAGATTTTCCTTCTGGAGTTTGGTCTGAAATTGAAGCGAGTATGCAAGCATCAATAAATTCATTTAGATTATTGGAATTAATAGCATAGAAATTTGTAGCCTTTCTATTTCCAATAGTAATAGTTCCTGTTTTATCCAATAATAATGTATCTATATCGCCTGCTGTTTCAACTGCTTTGCCCGACTTTGTAATAACATTTGCTCTAAGTGCCCTATCCATACCAGCAATACCTATAGCAGATAATAGTCCACCTATAGTTGTTGGAATTAAACATACGAACAAAGAGACAAGCGAAGCAATGGTAATCGTAGTTCCTGTATAATCAGCAAAAGGCTTTAATGTAACGCAAACAATAACAAATACTAGAGTAAATCCTGAAAGCAAAATAGTTAATGCAATCTCATTTGGACTCTTTTGACGAGATGCACCTTCAACAAGTGCAATCATCTTATCTAAGAAACTCTCTCCTGGTTGAGCTGTAACCCTAACTATTATATGATCTGAGAGTACTTTTGTACCTCCTGTAACTGAAGTTTTATCTCCTCCTGCCTCTCTGATTACTGGTGCTGATTCCCCTGTAATTGCACTTTCATCTATTGATGCAATTCCTTCAACAATCTCTCCATCTGAAGGGATAATATCACCTATGCTACATTCAAATATATCTCCCTTCTTCAATAAAGAGCTACTAATATTTATAATTTTCCCATCAACTATTTTTTTTGCTGGAGTTTCCTCACGCGTCTTACGTAAACTTTCAGCTTGAGCCTTTCCACGAGCCTCTGCAATTGCTTCTGCAAAATTTGCAAACAAAATGGTAATAAGCAGGATACTAAATACTAAAAAATTATATACAAAAGAACCTTGATTCTTATACCCAAAAAGGACTAAAATTGAAATAATAAACATGATACTTGTCGAAATAAGTACCGTAAACATTATTGGGTTACGAGCCATTGTTTTTGGATTGAGCTTAACTAATGACTCTTTTAAACAAAATTTTAGTTGATCGGGAGTGATAAAATGATTTTCCTTTTTCATATTGAATTATAAATTTAAATACTCAGCAATAGGACCTAATGTAAGTGCAGGAAAGAACGCCAATGCCGCTATAATAATAATAACTACAAATGTCATTAATGCAAATGTTGATGTATCTGTTTTCAGAGTACCTGCACTTTCGGGAATATATTTTTTTGATGCTAATAAACCAACTATAGCTATTTGCCCAATAATCGGGAGGTATCTACTAATAATCAACACTATCCCTGTTGATATATTCCAAAAATTAGTATTATCACCCAGTCCTTCAAAACCCGAACCATTATTGGCAGAAGAAGAAGTAAACTCATAAAACATTTCACTAAGTCCATGAAAAGATGGATTTGCCAACCACGCCGATGCAAGTTGCGGGTCAGAAACAGCTAAATAACTTGCAATTGCAGTTCCACATAATATCAAGAAAGGATGAAGTAGTGTAATAATGATGGCTATCTTCATTTCTTTTGCTTCAATTTTCTTTCCTAGAAATTCAGGGGTTCGTCCTACCATGAGTCCACTGAGAAAAACTGCAATAATGATGAAAATATAGTAATTCATAAACCCAACACCAACTCCTCCAAACCAACAATTCACTTGCATATTTAAGATAGCAAGCATTCCTGATAAAGGAGTTAAACTATCGTGCATTCCATTTACAGAACCATTAGATGTTACAGTTGTTGACATAGCCCAAAGAGCGGTTGCTCCTGCTCCTATCCTTATTTCCTTTCCCTCCATACTACCCGAATGTTGAGAAATCCCCATCTCTTCAATTTTCGGATTACCCCTCATTTCTTGCCCTACTGCAATAGAAACAGAAGAAAGATAAGGCAATAGCATTACCAGAAATATGCCCAAGGCAAACCTATGTTTTTTAATATAAAAACCTAAAGTCCAAATAAATGCCATTGGTAGAAGCATAATTGCAATACCTTCTATCATATTTGTAAAATAAGAAGGATTCTCAAGTGGATGAGCTGAGTTTGCACCATAAAATCCACCACCATTTGTTCCTAACTGTTTAATTGCAACCACGGCTGCAACAGGTCCTTGTGAAATAGTTTGCTCTTGACCTTCTAATGTAGTTAGAGTTTGCTTTCCTTCAAAACTCATAGGAACACCTCCAATAATAATCAAAAACCCAACTATTAAAGATAATGGAAGTAAAATTCTAGTTACACTCTTAATAAGATAAACCCAGAAATTACCAAGATTATGTGTAGTTTTTGCTGACATCCCTTTTAACATTGCAGCAAAAGCGGACATACCTGTCGCAGCAGTAATAAACTGGAAAAGCATAATAACAAATAATTGAGTAAAATAAGTCAATCCACTTTCTCCACTATAGTGTTGCAGATTACAATTAACCATAAAACTAATTGAAGTATTAAAAGCCTGAGATATGCTTTGGCTAGGATTTCCATCAGGATTCAGAGGCAAAACACCTTGTGCTACAAGCAAAATTATACCCCAAAAAAACCAAACAAAATTAACGGTCAATAGAGTAATTAAAAAAATCTTCCAATTCATTTTCTCCTTGGGGTCAATTCTACATATGCGATAAAACATATTTTCTATTGGAGAAAGAAAATCAAGAAATGTTTTCTCCCCCTTATATACCTTAGATATATAATAACCTAGTGGATAGCTTAACATAATGGTTAACCCTATCTGTAGTAAAAGTCCAATAATTTCTGTTTTCATCTCGATTAAAATTTTTCTGGTTTAATAAGAACATAAACCAAATAGCCAAATACAGCTATACTTAAAATAAATAGTGCAGTAAACATAATTTTAAATTTTTTCAAACCATTTAATACTGGCATATAGGATGCCAAAACAAGCAATACCCAATACAATAAGCGTTGCAAATAATATTATATCATTCATTTGTATATTTTTTATCCTATTATGTAAAATCTATGCCACTATATTCAAATTACTGTTCTAATGCTATTTACATTTTTAGATAAAAAAATAACCCTTCCAAAATGAAAGGGTTATTTGTCGTTTTGATATAGTTTACTAAATATTTATTCCGTATATTTCTAATTTTCTATATAATGTAGTTAATCCTATCTTCAAAAGTCTTGATGCCTCTGTTTTATTTCCTGAGGTAAAAGCCAAGACCTTACATATATGCTGTTTCTCAATATTTGCAAGCTCCATAGAATTTATATCTCCATCCTTTGCCATTTGTATTTCCAAAGGTAAATCAGTTGATTTTAGTATATTATCAGAACAAAGAATAAGACACCTTTCTATTGTATTTCTTAATTCTCTAATATTCCCATTCCATTTATAATTAATAAGTGCATCATAAAATCCATCTTCAACATTTAGAATTGTCTTGCCCATCTTAGAAGAAAAGGCATCAATAAAATTACGAGCAATTAAGATAATATCATTACCACGCTCCCTAAGAGCTGGTAACTCTATTGTAAAAACAGATAATCTATAAAACAAATCCTCCCTAAATTCTCCTTTATTTATACTCTCTTTTAAATTTTTATTTGTTGCTGCAATTATACGCACATTGGTAGTCGTTGCCTTACAATCTCCAACCTTAATAAACTCACCACACTCTATTGTCCTAAGAAGTTTTGCTTGTAAATCTAAAGGCATCTCTCCTATCTCATCTAAGAAAATTGTGCCATTATCGGCTTGTTCAAAAAGTCCTTTTTTATCTTTTATTGCACCAGTAAATGCCCCTGCCTTATAGCCAAACATCTCAGATTCTAATAATTCATGGCTTAGTGCAGAACAATTTACGGCAACAAAAGAAAACCCAGCACGCTTACTAGAGGCATGTATCGCATTTGCAAAAATCTCCTTCCCTGTTCCAGTCTCTCCATAGAGTAAGATGGAAGTATCTGTCGAAGAAACCTTTTTCGCAATATCTATTGCAGAAAGAATAGGTTTTGATTTTCCAATTATTGAATCAAAGGTATATTTTTTATTAATTAATGACTCTAGCTTAATAAGACGCTTCTTGAGCTCAATCTTTTCAGCAGCATTGGAGATAAGAGGTATTATTCTATTATTATCATCTCCTTTGGTCAGATAATCAAAAGCCCCATTCTTTATAGCCTGAACACCATCTTCAATATTTCCATGTGCTGTAAGTAAAATAATCTCTGAATCGGGAACAAGAGCTTTTATCTTAGGAATAAAATCCACTCCATTACCATCTGGGAGAAAAACATCACAAATAATAATATCTGGTTTATTTATAGTAACCTGTCTTAGTGCTATCTTTAAGTTTTCGACTAAGATTACCTCAAATCCCTCTAATGAAATTATTCTCGATAACAGCATTCTTATCTGAGTCTCATCATCTATTATAAGTACCTTTAACATCAATTAGAATTTTAATCCTGCAAAGTTATGAAACAAAAACAAAACGCCATCCTCTTCTGGCGGAAAAGATAAAAGAAAGATATTCTAAAACAACCCCATCCTGTTTACAGAATGGGGTTTTACCATATATTACAGTGGAATTATTCTTCATCTGTACTTCCTGTATATATTAAAGGACTCACACTCCATGTTTCAAAGTGAAACCAAGCTGTCTTGTTTTTCTTTAATATTATTCTATTACTATATCTTCTTTCATCTCTCCCATATCTCATAGGATTGTAAACTATTATCCCCTTCCTATCGCATGCCTCAATTAACCTTATTAAAATATGCTTATCTTCATTTCTTTTCTCTAAAACAATTCCTTTCGCTTCGCAAATATCATCATATTTTTTCTGTTTTTGTCTTTCACTAATGTACCCCTCATAATATCTATAGTATACAGTGTCCCCGATGTGATAAGTGGCAAACAGAGAATCAATTTCTTTATCCTCCTCTTCTTTTACTTGCTTCCAGTAATTCTTATAATATTCAACTTGTGATTCCAATTTTATATCTTCATTAGTCAAAAACCTATAATAGGAATTCAAAATAATTCCGGACATATCATCTGGATGAAATATACCCATATCATTAAAATATTTCGAAAGCCTTGAACCCATCCATAAAGCCCAGCTATTTCTCAAATACCTTCCAAATCCAAAATGATACCTAGATGTAAATTCGGATTCAGGCATTTCCATTATAGAGTACTTAACCGTATCACTAAACATTTCTCCTATTTCAGATATACACTCATTAATATCCCTTGGTATATACACATTGTATATTGAGTCAAGTGTATACCTATTTGCATATACATAAGACCGTTTTTCTTCTATCCTTCTAAATTGTTCAATAATAGACTTTTGATCAAACTTACCCTCGTTCAAATATGTTTTGAATGAAACGAGAACTATTTTGTAGAAATTATAATTTAGACCTTTTGAATATAAAAACTTGCATAATTTTGTATTATCCTCTGTTCTAACCCAATTGGTAATTTCTTTACAATAATAACTTGTGAAATATAGATTGTCAAGCTTTTCATCTGGAGTATTTTTTATTTTTTCCTTATCTGAATCGTTAGCTTTCTCATTAAGTATCTCTACAGCTTGCTTAAGATTTTTAGGCTCTTTCCAAAATTGAGCGAATGAATTTATAGTAGCAAAAATCAGTAATAATAAAATAAAACTCTTTTTCATAGTATTTTATTTTCTAATAAACAAAATTACCATAATGAAGCGGTTATTCCAACCTTTAATTCAAGGTATGAAATAATATGAGGGGGAGAATCTTTTACTCCGTAATACATAACATTATTATTCCAACTCAGTTGGGCAAAAATATGGCTTGTATCAAAAATAGCGTCAAATTTATCCCTTTTGAAAACATACAATATCCCTATAGAAGGATTAAACAACAAGCCTCCTCTATTATAGTAATATTCTGTTTCTAGATAATCCCCTTTTACATTTGTGCCAAAATTTATATTTGCTCCTATATCTAAACCACAGTATGGAGTTAAAATAAAATTAGGATATGCAACTCTTATCCTTAAGAACAGCGGCACTTGATAGTTATTAAATGAAGTACTTTTATTGGTACTACTATTCCAATTTGAATAATTCAATCCGGTTCCTACCCCCAATAATACAACTCCATCGTATTTACTTTCAAATAAACCATAACTTGGCAGTAAAAATCCTGTAGAAATTGATGGGTTAAAAGAGCGAAATCCAAATTTATTATTACTCATTATACTTTGACCATAATCAAAAGAAAAGTATGGTGCACCCCCATGAGCAAAGGATTTTGTGTTTATTGATACTAGTATGAGTGTGATAATTATTAGTTTCTTCATTGGCATAATTCAAAATTGTCAAATGTTGCAGGAACAAAAATACTGCATTATTCTAAAAAAATCTACTCCACAATAAACTTTTTAGAGATCAGACCTTGCTCTGTGTTTAGCTTTGCAATATAAAGTCCTTTATTAAAAGTCGAAATATTGATAGTTTTTGAATAATCCTTAACCTCTTTTTGATATACCCTTTTGCCCATAATATCATATATCTCAATATCCTTAATCATAAAAGATGAAGAAAGGTTTATGTCATTCTTCGCAGGATTAGGGTAAAGATTTACACTATTATCTTTTTCGATACTAATTAAACTAGCGGTAAATGCACCAGTATCATAGCAGTTCAAGTCTGGGTATGCGGAATAAAGGATAGTGTCATTTTGCTTTGCACATAGGTTAATAAATGCAATATCTACCATATAGATATAGAAGCAAGGTTTATCTAAATGTGTAATAATACTGCCTATACCCTCTACCCAAACCTCATGGTCTAAATAAAAATGTATCCTTTTTCTTTTCTCTCCATTAGACAATTGGATTGAATCTATTGATTGTACCTCGGCATAGTATAGGTATTCTTTGGATATAAAATTATACATAGAAACCGTATCTCCTACATTTACATTGTAATCATAGAGTAATTTTTCTTCATTTATTATATTAGGGAAACGGAAATACCATTTATTATTTTCCTCCCTTGCATAAAAGCTTGTATTCCAATTTGAGTCTCTATCTGGGTAATTTTCTTTTATTATCTTGTAATTAGTACTATTTATCGCAGTATCACCATTAACCCTATAAGTAAAGTTTGTATATTGAGTAAAACTACCACCATTAGTATTGTTCCAAGTAAGCCCTTGCTTAAGAAAGCCTTGAGAATAAACACTTGCTATAAAAGCAATTTGAACTAATAAGAAAATAATCTTTTTCATAGTCATATTTTTTATTCAACACTCTATCAAATATTTCCACAAAAGTAGATAATCAAATTATCAAATGCAAGTAAATTTTGTTTTATTTCCATTGTAGGGAATTTTTATTTGATTTTAATCTCATTAATCCTTATTTTGTTCTGGGAAATAGCTGATTTATACTATTAAATCGGCGATTTAATGTGCAAATGATGCACATCATTTGATATAAAAGATGCACATCATTTACTATGAAAGATGTGCATCATTTTTATTTAAGGAATTTTATATTTTGATTTATTGGTCGAATGATGATTCGCCGTTACATATGCAAATATACAAAAAAATATTGGGATTTGGAAACAAAAAAAGGAGCGATTTAATATTCGCCCCTTGGTTATTTTCTCTTGTATTTGTGTAAATTAGAGATTTGAGATTAGATTTTGAATGCTGATTTTATTTTTTCAACATAGTCTAATTTTTCCCATGTGTAGAATTCTACTTCTTTTTGAGTTTCTTTACCGTTTTCAAATATTGTTACTAGTTGTTTGTATGGAGTACGACCAAAGTGACCATATTTTGCTGTTGGAGCAAAGATAGGGTTCTTTAGTCCGAAACTTGTAACAATTGCATAAGGTCTTAGGTCGAAGATTTCATTAATCTTTTCTGCTATTTGACCATCTTGCATAATATTACCGCTAGCGTCCTTAACCTTTGCAGTTCCATAAGTATTTACATATAGACCAACAGGTTTTGCAACACCAATTGCGTATGCAACTTGAACTAAAACCTCAGAGCAAAGACCAGATGCAACCATATTCTTAGCAATATGACGAACAGCATAAGCAGCCGAACGGTCTACCTTAGAAGAGTCCTTACCTGAGAAAGCACCACCACCGTGAGCACCTCTACCACCATAAGTATCAACAATAATCTTTCTTCCTGTTAGACCAGTGTCGCCATGAGGTCCACCAATAACAAACTTTCCTGTTGGGTTAACGTGAAGAGTGAAGTCGTTTTTGAATAAATCTTTTACATCTTGACGTTGTTGTTTTGCAATAACTCTTGGGATAAGGATGTTTTTCACATCTTCTTTAATCTTAGTAAGCATCTTGCCTTCTTCATCAAAGTCATCATGTTGAGTCGATACAACAATTGTGTCAATTGCAAGAGGGCGATTAGTGTCGTCTTCAAATTCTATTGTAACTTGAGACTTTGAATCTGGACGAAGATAGGTCATAAATTCTCCTTCACGACGAATCTCTGCAAGCTCATGAACAAGTTGATGAGAAAGGATAAGTGATAAAGGCATATAGTCTTCGGTATCAGAACAAGCATAACCAAACATCATACCTTGGTCTCCAGCACCTTGATCCTCTGGCTTAGCTCTTTCAACGCCTTGGTTTATGTCGCTTGATTGTTCGTGAATTGTTGAGATAACTCCACATGAAGAACCTTCGAACATATATTCACCCTTTGTATATCCAATATTTCTAATAACGTCTCTTGCCGTTGATTGAACATCTACATAACCATTACATTTTACCTCTCCACTTAGAACTACTAAACCAGTAGTTACAAGAGTTTCACAAGCTACCTTTGAGTTTGGGTCATTGCGTAGAAATTCGTCTAATAATGCGTCTGAAATTTGATCAGCTACTTTGTCTGGATGTCCTTCTGATACACTCTCAGAAGTAAAAAAATAAGCCATAATTCTTTTTTATTTAATTATTAATGAGTAATAAATTACATTACCATAAATGAAAAGAATGATTGGAATTGACTTACAAAATAGAAAATATGTAAACAAGATTATTGTTTTTAGCATTTTTTTCTGTGGTTGCAAGCAAGTCAAATCTTTCCACATTTATTGAATGCAAAAATAGTATTTTTTTATTAAATAGGAAATAAAAAAATACTATTTTTATTTTTATATCAGTATAGATAAAATCTATTACTTCTTTTTACCTTGGTTTGCTACTGCATCCATTAATTGTTTAATAGTTTCTGGATCTCCTATAAACTCATCCTTAACCATTTCCAATTTATCGTTTAGCTCAAACACATAAGGAATACCTGTAGGAATATTGAATTCTAATATTTCACTCTCACTCATTCCCTTTAAGGTCTTTACTATTCCTCTAAGCGAGTTCCCATGAGCCACAACCATTATTTCATCGTGAGTTTCAAATGCCTTAAGTATATTATTATTGTAATATGGTAAAAGACGATTTATGCAATCTTCCAAAGATTCTGTTAGAGGAAGTTCTTTTGGGTCTACATCTTTATATCGAGGGTCATTATGTGGGCAGCGCTCGTCATTAAGCTCTAATACTGGAGACTTAACAGAAAAACCCCTTCTCCACAATAACACTTGTTCTTCTCCATATTTTTCAACAGTCTCTGTCTTGTTTAATCCTTGCAAGGCTCCATAATGCTTCTCGTTTAAACGCCATGACTTCTCAATTGGAAGATAATCCATATCCATTGCGTCAAGAATATTATTCATGGTCTTAACTGCTCTCTTTAAATATGAAGTAAAAACAATCTCTGGCTTAAATCCATTTGCTTTTAAGGCTTTCCCTGCTTCAAAGGCTTCTTTTAATCCTTTTCCTGATAAATCAACATCTGTCCAACCTGTGAATAAATTTAGCTTATTCCACTGGCTCTCTCCGTGACGAACTAAAATTAGTTTTTTCATTTCTTTTTCTTTTCTATAGTTGTTAGTATCTTAATATCTAATTTCTTCCCAATATCTTTTTTGGTAGTGATAAATAACAAAATAATACCTGCAAGAATAAATGGAATGCTTAACCATTGCCCCATATTTATTGCCATTGCATCTTCCCACGATTCTTGGTTATGTTTTAAAAACTCAATAAAAAACCTTGCAGAGAAAAGCCCTATTAGGAATATCCCAAAAAGAAATCCTTGCTTAAATACTTTCTTATTCTGCATGGTTAGGAAATATATCACAAATCCTAGTATGGTATAGGACAAAGCTTCATAAAGCTGTGTTGGATGAGCGGCAAGTGTTTGCCCATCTCTTACGAAAATAAATCCCCAAGGTAGGTCTGTTTGGAAACCATAAATCTCTGAATTCATTAAATTGCCTAAACGTATCGATGCTCCTGAAAAACATATTGCAATTATTAATCTATCCAATGTCCACATAAGAGGTATCTTTGTCTTAAAGCCATATAATGCAACTCCTAAGAATATTCCTATTGCAGCTCCATGTGATGCTAAACCTTGATAACCTATAAACTTCCAGCCCTCTGTGGTTATCTTTATTGGTAAAAGCATCTCTATTGGGTGGAAAATATAATATGAAAACTCATAGAATAGGCAATGCCCAAGTCTTGCTCCAACAAGTACAGATACGAACATATAAACCGAAAGCTTTTCTAAGTATTCCGAAGGCACCTTTGATTTTTCGAACATCTTCTTCATAAGAAAATAAGATATTACAAATGCCATTGCAAATAATACCCCATACCATCTCACGGATAAGGAACCAAGTTTAAAGATTTCGGGACTAACGTCCCAAACAATTGAAAGTAGATTCATTTTGTTATTTTTTAGATTGCAAATATAGGGAATTATGCTTTAATAAAAAAAAGCCTCCACATTGGGAGGCTTTGATTTAGATTAGAAACTATTACTTATCTATTGAATAATTAGCTTTTTGCTTATGCTATATTCATTATTTAGTAACTTAACATTGTAGATTCCCTTTGCATAAGTACTGATATCTAATTCTAATTGTTTTTGATAAGGATTCAAATTAATTGTTCTTACTATCCTACCATTCATATCATAGATAATTAACTCAGTAGATTTAGTAACTCCATCCAATTCAATTCTTACCCTGTTGTTTGCTGGGTTTGGATATACTTGGATATAAATTGGATTCTTTATATCATCTTCCAAACCAACAAAGGTCAAACAATTTTCAATTGAAAGAGCACTCTCACAATTATCATTTATTGCCTTTACCTTGTAGCAGTAGTTTACTCCATCAACAACTGTACTATCTTTAAATACATTGCTTGAAACGTATGCTAAAGAATCGTTATTCCTATATATGATATAGCTTGGGGAACTTCCATCCCAACTAACCTCAATATAATTTGCAATATTTGCAAGTGTTAGGTTATTTGGTACTATTAGCTCGTCAACATATAAGTTTAGAGTTATTATACTATCACATCCGTTGGTACTTTGTAAGGATTGTACATATACCCCTGTGGAATCTTCATTAAATCCATAATCTATATAAGTTTCTCCCATACATATTGTATCAAATATTTGTACAGAATAAGATGGATTTACGGTTAAGTTTAGAGTTACTATACTATCACAACCATTTATTGTTTGAAGGTTTTGAGTATATACTCCTGTGGAATCTTCATTAAATCCATTGAGAGTATAGCTTTGACCTTGACAGATTGTTGCTGTAAATGGCGTTAAGTATGTTGGGTTAACGGTTAAGTTTAATGTTACTATACTATCGCAACCATTTATTGTTTGAAGGGTATGAGTATATAATCCTGTGGAGTCTTCATTAAATCCATTGAGAGTATAGCTTTGACCTTGACAGATTGTCGCTGTAAATGGCGTTAAGTACGTTGGGGTAACGGTTAGATTTAAGGTAACAATACTATCGCAACCATTTATTGTTTGAAGGTTTTGGGTATATACTCCTGTGGAGTCCTCATTAAATCCATTGAGAGTATAACTTTGACCTTGACAGATTGTTGTTGTAAATGGTGTTAAGTAAGTTGGGTTAACGGTTAAGTTTAAGGTAACAATACTATCGCAACCATTTATTGTTTGAAGGTTTTGGGTATATACTCCTGTGGAATCTTCGTTAAATCCATTTAGAGTATAGCTTTGACCTTGACAGATTGTTGCTGTAAATGGTGTGAAGTAAGTTGGGTTAACTGTTAGATTTAAGGTAACAATACTATCGCAACCATTTATTGTTTGAAGGTTTTGAGTATATACTCCTGTAGAGTCCACATTAAATCCATTGAGAGTATAGCTTTGACCTTGACAGATTGTTGCTGTGAATTGTTTATTTACATTACCATTACCTTGAATATTTGTAAAAGCATTCCAGTATTGAGCATTAATGTATAAATTCTTTGACGTACATGGTACATAGACAGGAATATTTTTTGGTACATTGTAGAATGTGTTAGTATAGGCAGTAGGAGGATTTACAGAATTACATCTAATTGAAGACAAACTAGTACAATTATAGAATGCTGCATTATTTAAAACGCTAATTGTACTTGGAATATCAATTTTCAACAAACTTGTACATTCATAAAATGCTCCATAATCAAACCAAGTAACATTGTTTGACATCTTTATTGAATCCAAATTACTACACCAGCCAAATGCATATGTTCCAATAAAAGTAACAGTGTTAGGAATTATGGCATAGTTTAAAGAACTACACTCAGAGAAAGCACCGTAAGATATTGTTGTAAGAGAAGAAGGAATATTGATTGATGGCAAACTACTACAACCCTTAAATGCTAAAGAACCAATGGCAGATACTGAATTTGGAATATTAATAGACACTAAGTTTGTACAACCTTGGAAGGCACTCGAAGATATTGTTGTTAGAGTACTATCAATAATCGATACATTGGATAAATTATTACAATATGCAAAGGCTGCATCACCAATACTATACACAGAATTTGGAATTGTTACTTGAGTTAGATTAGCACAATTTCTAAATGCATTAGTTCCAATAGCAGTTACTGAATAAGTTTTACTATTATTAATAAATGATGAAGGAATATTTATTACACCAACATATTCATTTTCATATTGAACATAGTGATTTCCCTTATATGTAACCTCAACAGTATATGGCACGACGTTTGATGTTATTCTGTAGTAGATATTGGTACCAGAAATATTTGTAGTTAATTGTTTTACTGCAAGATTTAAGATAATTATACTATCACAACCCTTAATTGTTTGTAGATTTTGGGTGAAAATTCCTGCTGTATCCTTATTAAATCCATATGAATTATAGGTTTCACCAAGGTAAATTGTATCATAGATATTCAAAGTATAAGATGGATTTGTAATTAAATTTAATGTTACAATACTATCGCAACCATTTATTGATTGAAGGTTTTTAGTATATACTCCTGTGGAATCTTCATTAAATCCATTGAGAGTATAGCTTTGACCTTGACAAATTGTTGCGTTTAGAATTGTAAATAACGAGTCAGAAGAATGAATATTTGTAAAACTATTCCAATTTGGAGATGATTTATAATTATTGATTGAACCACAAGGAACGTAAAGAGGAATTGTTTTTGGAACATTTCCAAAACTTGTAGGAGTAATTGTTGGAGGGACAATAGTTTTTATTGTCAAATAGGTCAATCCACTACATCCATAAAATGCATATTCTCGTATATCATTAACAGAACTAGGTATTATTAGAGAAGTAATTTTGGAACAAGAACTGAATGCCCCCTTATCAATCATATTAATTGTATTTGGTAAACTAACAACTCCAGTCTTACCCATTGGGCAGAAATATACTTCATCCTTGTCCTTTGAATATATTATTCCATCAACTGAGGATATTTCTGTGTTTGAAGTGTCAACCGTGATATTCACCAATCCTATACAACTATCAAAAATATTTGATCCAAAATCTACTGTAGAACCTTGTATATTGAATGAGGTTAAACCAATGCAATGGGCAAAAACGTAGTTTCCAAACCTAGTTACAGAATTTGTATAGTTTAATGATGTTAAACTAGTACATCCATTAAAGGCATTATTTCCAAGAGCTGTTACTGTATAGATTATTGTATCCCTTAAAACAGTTGAAGGTATAGATACTAATCCAGAATATTCGTTTGGATATGCAGAAGGTGAATCACCTCTAAATGTTACTTCAACAGTATATGGATTAACTGATGATGTTACCCTATAATAGATATTATTACCAGCATAAACAGAACTAAAGGTATCTATGTCCTGAAGAATAGTCAAATATAAATTTACTGTACTATCACAACCATGAATATTATTGAAGTAATGAGTATACAATCCAGTAGCTGATTCATAGAATCCATTATCGGCATAAATTTCTCCTTGGTTTATTGTCTCATAAATATTAATAGTATCACTAAACATATTTCTAATATCAGTAAAGCTATTCCAATATGAATCTTGATAATTAAATTTACTTCCACAAGGAACAAATAATGGTGTATTATTAGGAACCTGTGCAAATGTATTTGTATTTATCATTGGAGGGAAGTTTGCAACTGAATAGATTGAGTTTATACCAGAACAGCCAGAAAAAGCTAACTCTCCTATATATTCAATATTTCCAAAGAAAACTAGAAAATCTACACTCATACAAGAACTAAATGCATTATTTCCAATTATCCTAAGTTTTCTTGGCATAATAAGAGAATCAATATTTGTACAAAGTTCAAAAGCACCCTCTCCAATATACATTGTTGAATCAGGAATTCTAATTTTGGTCAATCCAGTGCAATGCTTAAATGCATAGTTATCTATCATTCTTAATGAATAAGGGAATTCTACAGATGTAAGTGATGAACAATTAATAAATGCTGATTTGCCAATGATTTTCACAAAATAATTAATGTTATTATGGGAAACAGTAGGTGGAATTACAACATCTCCAGAGTATTCATCAATATATTGATTTTCATCATTACCTCTATAAGTTACTTCTGCAACATTAGGATAGATTGGAGATGTTCTATAATAAATAAGCTTTCCTTGATTTACAACACTAAATGTATCAACAGGAAGTAGTACAACAAGATTTAGTACTAAAATACTATCACATCCACTAATTGTAGGAAGAGGGATTGTATATCTACCTGTTGTTGAAGCATTGAATCCATATTGGGAATATGTTTGACCTAAAGAAATTGTGTCAAATATTGGTATTTCAACATCGCCCTCTCCAATAATGTTATTTATATGATTCCAAGAGAAAGATGATAAATACTGTTGCTTGGAATTACAAGGAACATATAAATTAACCGACTGATTTATTCCTGAGTTCCAATGAACAAAAGGAGGAGTCTGCGCTTGAACATATAGGTTAATTAATCCTGCATTGTCGAAAGCAGAGTAACCTATCATAATTACAGATGAGGGGATTATAAGATTTCTCAACCTTTGACAATTATTAAATGAAATATCTCCAATATGAGTGATTGAATTTGGAATATTTACCCAGGTAAGATTATTAGAGTTAGCAAATGCACCAGAGCCTATTGAAATAACATTATATTGAATAGTATCAATAATGAAGAATGGTGGTATTGATATAGTATCTCTATACTCATTATAAGAATCTGGATAAGCTCCAAAATATGTAACCTCTACAGTTCTCGGATATACATTTGAAATTATATTAAAGTAAATTGTATCTCCATCGATAACTGCAATTAATGGATTTACTATCAAATGGATATTAAAAACAGAGTCACATCCATTGCCAGTTGGTTTAGTTATTCGATAATCTCCTGTTCGGTTAACATTTAATCCAAATTGAGTATAAAATTGACCAGTAGGTATTGTATCATAATAATGTAAAGAAATATCTCCATCTCCAATTACTGATTGTGGCCAAGGTGTAATTGCAACATAATTTGGTTTTGCAGGACAAGTGACATTTAATAATACATTTTGATCAAAACCAGGGTCATTATCAAAAGTTGGAGGAATAATTGGCTCAAATCTTAGATTACTCAATCCATTATCTTTAAACACATACTCACCTATATAATTTACTGAGCTTGGAATTGTTAATGATTTTATTCCCCTACAATTTTGGAAAGCTCCTTGCCTTATATAGCTAATAGAATTTGGTATTATTACGGCCTTCAATCCAACACAATCTCTAAATGCTTCTTGTCCTATACCAACAACATTATAGGTAATTGTATCTATTGTAATATAATTTGGTATATTTATTGTGTCTTTATACTCTCTTGTTGAGTAGAAATAAGAACCAAGATAGGTAACCTCAACAGTATATGGAGAAACATTTGAAGTAATATTATAATAAATACTATCACCATCATTTATATGCATTAAAGGTATAACATTAAGATGAAGATTCAATGTACTATCGCAGCCATTAATCATAGAAACATTCCTTGAATAATCTCCAGAAAACATTTCATTAAATCCAAATTGAGTATAGACTTGACCCGTAGTTATTGTATCAAAGATATTAATGATTGTATCACCATCTCCTATTATATTATTGAACATCATCCATTCGGAAGAAGTTAAATATGATTGCTTAGAAATACAAGATACATTTATTGGCAAATTGTTATTCATCCCTGAACCCCAATGTAAATGAGGAGGAGTTTGTGGTTCAAATCTAATACCTTCAAGACTTGGACCAAATACATCATATCCTAAAAAACCAACAGATGAAGGTATTATCAAATACTTAATATTTGGACAATAATTGAAAGCGCTTTCGTAAAGTGAAACAACTGTATTTGGAAGTACAACATATTTTAAGCTATTATTACCCGCAAAAGCTCCATTACCAATTGAAGTAACATTATATGTTATTGTATCAATCATAAAAGAAGGTGGTACAACTATCGTATCTCTATATTCTTGTACCGAAGAAAAATCTCTACCTAGATATGTTACTTCAACAGTTCGAGGATAATGATTTGAAGTAATATTATAATAAATTGTATCTCCATTAATAATTGTTTTAAGTGGTTCTACCATTAAATGCAGATTAAAAACTGAATCACAACCATTAATCATTGGAAACTTCATTGAATAATCTCCAGAATAATATTCTGTAAATCCATTTTTATTATAGACTTGTCCTGTTGTGATTGTGTCAAAAATATGGATATTAACATCACCTACTCCTGAAATATTATAATTCCAGCTCCAATTTGATACAGAATTATATTGAGGCTTTGATGAACAAGAAACATAAATTGGTACACTATAATCAACTCCTAAATCCCATCCAATAGTTGGAGGAATTGTCGGAAGCATATTAATCTCTTTTAAACCAGAACCTGAGAATGCATAATTTCCGATATTTGAAACCAAATAAGGGATGGTAATTGAGTTTAGTGTTGAGCAATTTTCAAAAGAATTTTCACCAATTAATGATACTGAATTTGGCAAACTAACAGATGTCAATTGATTACATCCTGCAAAGGCTCCTTGCCCTATAGATGTAATAGTGAATGTCATATTATTAATATTAATTGAGTCTGGAATAGTTATTGCACCAATATATTCATTATTATCATAAGGGTCTTCTCCAAAAAATGTAACCTCAACAGTATTTGGATTATAATTTGTAATATTGTAGTATATATTATTAATTCCATTATTAACCATCAAAGGTTTAACATAGATGTGTACATTCAAAATGGAGTCACATCCATCAATCATTTGAATCTTTGAAAAATAACTACCTGTTCGCGTTACATATAATCCATATTGATTATATATTTGTCCTGTATTAATTGTATCAAATAAATTAATTGTAGTATCATTGTCTCCAATTATGTTAGTGAACCAATTCCAATACTGACTATTCATATAATTTTGTTTTGCCTGACATACAACATGAATTGGAATTTGATTCCAAAGTCCTCCTCCCCACTGCATTGATGGAGGAATTATTGGTTCTAATCTCAATTCATTTGTTCCTGAATTTGAAAAGGCATCATAATCAATAATTGTTACAGATGAAGGAATTGTTATTCTATTAATAATATAACAATCCATAAATGCGCTTTCTCCTATACGTAATATTGTGTTAGGCATTATTACAGAAGTCAGATTATTACATTCCCTAAAGGCATTATTTCCTATTGCCGTAACATAATAAAGAGTTGAATCAATCATTATTGATGGAGGAATAATTATTGTATCTCTATACTCTTTAACCGAATTATAATTAGCTCCAGAATATGTTACCTCAACAGTCTTAGGGGAGTAATTTGAAGTAATATTATAGTAAATTGTATCACCGTTATTTATTGATTTCAATGGAAGAACAACGAGGCTTAAGTTAATAACACTATCACAACCATTTAACATAGTAACTCTTCCAATATATTCCCCTGATTGATTAGCAGAAATACCAAAATTTGAGTACATATTACCTGTTGTTATTGTATCATAAATATTAACAATAGTATCACCCAAACCATTTATGTTCATCCAATTCCAATTATTTGAAGATAGGTATTGAGGCTTAGAATTACAATCAACATAGATAGATGTATTATAATTAATGCCTAAATACATTACATTCGGAGGTGTTGATGGTAACAGCGTTAACTTCTCTAATCCAGAGTTTGAAAAAGCAGAATAGCCAATACTTGTAACAGTTGATGGTATTTCCAATGATTTTAAGTAATAACAATCCCTAAATGAATTATCTCCAATTGAAGTAACTGAATAATTAAGGTTACCAATCATAACAGAAGAAGGAATTGTTAATGTGTCACGATACTCATTTATTGTGTAGTAATTTTCTCCATAATATGTAACCTCAAGGGTTAATGGTTCCGCATTTGAAGTAATAATATAATATATTGTATCACCATTATAAATTGATTTAATAGGTTCTACTGTAAGATATAGATTAATAATGCTGTCGCAACCATTAGTCATTGGAAGATTATTATAATAATTCCCAGAATAATTTAAATTAAAGCCATACTTTGTATATGTTTGACCCGTTGTGATTGTATCATAAATATTTATTAAAATATCATTGTCCCCTCTAATATTGCTAGACCACGACCAATATGGAGCATTTAAATACAAAGACTTTGAAGAGCAAGAAACATAAATTGGGCACTGATTATTAACACCTAAACCATAAGTAAGAGTTGGAGGATTTGATGGCAACATACTAATATGATTCAATCCCGAGTATGTAAATGGGTAATAACCAATGTAAGTAACAGAAGAAGGAATTATAATATTATTTAATGATGAACAATATTGAAATGCTCCATCTCCAATATTTGTAATTGTATTTGGAAGAATAATTGATTCTAAATTATTACACTCAGCAAAGGCATTATTTCCTATTGCTGTTACATAATATGTGATATTATTAATTATCACTGAAGATGGAATAATCAAAGAATCTCTATATTCATTAAAATCAGAATAATTACTCCCAAAATAGGTAACCTCAACACTATAAGGTTCAACATTAGAGGTTATATTATAATAGATAGTATCTCCATCTGAAATATCAAAGCACGGATTTACCTTAAGATGAAGATTCAAAATACTATCACATCCATTAGCCATAGGGATTTTTCTTGTATAATCCCCAGATAAATGTTCATTAAAACCATATAATGTATAAGTATTTCCTGTAGTTATAGTATCATAAATATCGATTATTGAATCACCTAAAGATCTAATATCAATGAAATCACTCCAATATTGAGAAGATAAATATTGAGGTTTAGCAGCACATGAAACAAAAATTGGGAGATAACTATTAATTGATCCATAACTTAAGATTGGAGGATTAATTGGTTCAAGATACATATAATCTAAACCTGTATTATCAAAAGCATATTGTCCAATTGACTGAACTGAACTTGGAATAACCATGGATTTTAAATTATAGCAAGATGCAAAGGCATTATCCTTTATCTGAATAATAGTATTTGGTATTACAACACTACTTAAATCATAATTTGAACCAAATGTTCCACAACCAATAGCTGTAACTGCATAGGTTATTGAATTTACTGTAATTGATGGAGGAATTATAATTGAATCTTTATATTCATCAACCTCATAATAACTATTTCCTGAGAAAGTTGTCTCAACTGTATAAGGAGAAGTATTTGAAGTAACCTTATAGTATATCGTATCTCCATTTGAAATACTTACTAATGGAGCAACTGTCAAATTAAGTATTATCACAGAATCACAACCACCAATCATTGGATTCTTTACTGTATAAACACCTGATTCTGTAGCATTAAAACCATTATTATTATAAGATTGTCCAGAAGAAATAGTATCAAAAATAGTAATCCTTATATCTCCATTTCCCCTAATATCATTAATCCAATTCCAATAATCAGAAGCCAGATACAATGGTTTTGCTATACAGCTCACTATTAAAGTTACATTATAAGGTAAACCTGTTCCCCAAGTAATAGTTGGCGGAGAAGAATGAGGTAAATATATACTATCAAAACTACAGTATTGAAAAGCATAATTTCCTATATTAGTGACTGATGATGGAATTGTCAAAGATCTAATATTATAACAATTATAAAATGCATTATCTCCTATATAAGTAACAGTATTAGGTATATTAAGAAATTTCAAATCAAAACAATTTGCAAAAGCATAGTTTCCAATTGATGTTACGGAATAAGTAATGTTATCTACTATTACTGATGAAGGAATAGTAATTGTATCAATATATTCATTAAAAGAATGATAATACTCTCCAGCATAAGTAACCTCAAGTGTATAAGGAGCAACATTAGATGTAACACTATAATATAGGGTATCACCTCCAATTATTGATATTAAAGGCCTAACAAAAAGATCTAAGAAAATAACAGAATCACAACTATTTTGCATTGTTAACTCTTTTCTATATTGACCTGTTTTATATTCATTAAATCCAAAATCATTGTAGGATTGACCTCCATTAATTGTATCACTAATTTGAAGGAAAACATCATTCTCTCCATAAATATTTGAAAAATCACCCCAGCCAGTAGCTGACCTATAAGCTTGCTTTTGACCACAAGGAACAAATATATTATCATTATTATCTAAGCCTAAATACCAACCTTCAATAATAGGCGAATTTGATTTAAATATTATATTTTGTATACCACTATATCCAAAAACAAAATATCCAATCGAAGTAACAGAACTTGGAATAGTAATTGATGTTAAGGCAGCGCAAGACCAAAAAGCATCTCCCCCTATGGAAGTAACGGAATTAGGGATAATCAGTGAGCTTAGACTTGTACAGCCCCAAAATGCTCTAGCTTCAATAGTTGTAACAGAATTAGGAATAGTAATTGATTGTAATGATGAGCAATCTGCAAAACAACTCCATGGGATAGTAGTTAAAGAATCAGAAAGTGTGATTGATACCAAGGATGTACAACTCCAAAAAGCATTATTCCCCATAGAAGTTATTGAATTTGGAAGAGTAATTGCACTAAGAGAAGAACATCCTTCAAAAGCAACATATCCAATTGATTTAACAGAACTCGGAATAGTTATTGAGGTTATACTATTACAATAATAGAAAGCTCCATAACCTATGGATTTAACTGTATTTGGAATAATAATTGATCCTGTCTTAGTAGTTGGACAAAAGAAAAGAGTGTCTTTAAGCTTGCTATAAACAAAATTATCCTCAGAAGTAAATGCTGGATTTGAACTATCTATATTTATTGTGGATAAAGAAACACAACCAACAAAGGCACTTTGACCAATATTTACAATTGAATTAGGTATAGATATAGAGGTTAATCCATTATTATCATAAAATACATAATCTCCAATCTTCGTAACAGAATAGGTTGTGCTGTTATACACAACAGAAGGTGGAATTGAAATTGCGCCAACATATTTCTCTCCATTAGTTCCTCTTTGGGTTACTTCAACTTCAAAAGGAGAGGTATTAGAGATAATGTTGTACATAATGGTATCACCATTACCATTTACAGCGCCAAAACTCTGTGCAGCTGCCTTATTACCAATACTAATAAGCATAATAGCAATAAGAATTAATACTAATTTTTTCATATATATTGAGTTTAAGTTATACTCTATATAGAATCTTAGAGAATACGTTAGAACACAAAGACAAGAACTAGTACTTAACTAAAACAATTGATAATCGAAAACGATTGATAAGAAGATATAAAAAAACATAAAAAAAGGTGAAATCCAAATGAATTTCACCTTTTTCTGCTATAAATATTTAGTTACTTTGCGTAGTTTACGGCTCTTGTTTCTCTAATTACTGTAACCTTAATCATACCTGGGAATACCATTTCCGATTGAATTTGTTTTGATAAGTCCATTGATATTTGGTTTGCATCTAAGTCTGATACCTTTTCTGCTGCAACAATTACACGTAACTCACGACCTGCTTGAATTGCATAAGTCTTAACAACTCCTGGGAATGACATCGCAATTTCTTCAAGTTTGTTTAAACGATTAATATACGCCTCAACAACTTCTCGTCTTGCTCCTGGTCTTGCTCCTGATATTGCATCACAAACTTGAACAATTGGTGCATAAAGACTATCCATTTCAATCTCATCATGGTGAGCTCCTATAGCATTGCAAATCTCTGGTTTTTCTTTGCAACGTTCTGCAAGCTTCATACCATGTAATGCGTGTGGAAGTTCTGGTTCGTTGTCTGGAACCTTACCTATATCGTGTAAAAGACCTGCACGTTTTGCAATCTTTGGATTTAATCCTAGTTCAGCCGCCATTGTAGCACATAGATTAGCTACCTCACGTGAGTGTTGAAGAAGGTTTTGACCATAAGATGAACGATATTTCATCTTACCTATCATTCTTACTAACTCATGATGAAGATTTACTATACCTAAGTCAATACATGTTCTCTTACCTGTTTCAATGATTTCTTGTTCGATTTGTTTCTTTGTTTTCGAAACAACTTCTTCAATTCTTGCAGGGTGAATACGTCCGTCTGTTACTAATTTATGTAGTGCTAGACGAGCTATCTCTCTACGAACTGGATCAAAACATGAAAGGATGATTGCATCAGGAGAGTCATCAATAATAACCTCTACTCCTGTTAAGTTTTCAAGGGTACGAATATTTCGACCTTCACGACCAATGATACGTCCTTTTACTTCTTCATTTTCTAAGTTAAATACTGAAACTGTATTTTCAATTGCATTTTCTGTAGCTGTTCTTTGGATCGACTCAACGACGATTTTCTTAGCTTGTTGATTAGCTGTTAATTTAGCTTCTTCAACAATTTCCATAACTCTTGACATAGCTTCATTACGAGCCTCAGCTGTCATGGCTTCTACTAATTCTTTTTTAGCATCATCGGCACTTAATCCTGCAATTTGTTCTAATTTCTGAACACTCTTTTGGAATGCTTTTTCAACTTCAGCTTGACGAGATGCTAATACTTCTAATTGTTTATTAAGATTTTCTCTTGCTTGAGTAAACTCTGCATGTTTCTTTTGAAATTCTTCAATTTTTAGTCTTATCTCTTGTTCTTTCTGCTTAAGCTTTGTCTCAGCTTGCATAATACGATTATTACGCTCTTGAACTTGTTTTTCGTGTTCTGATTTTAATTGAAGAAATCTTTCTTTGGCTTGAAGTATTTTTTCCTTCTTAACCATTTCTGCTTTTTCTTCTGCTTCTTCTAGTACTTGTTTAGCATCTTTAGTTAAAGCTGTTCTTAATTTTGTTGCTGTAATATAAACTCCTAATGCGGAAAATACAATTGCAACAATTATACATACTATTATGACTCCTAATGTTCCCATAAAATAATAATGTGTTGTTTATATAGTTAATATTAATACTCTCTAAACATAGAATCAAAAAACAATTCCATACTTCCCTTTTAAAGGAGTATAAACTTGGTTTTCTTTAATCAATAAATAATTCGCGGCTAAATATATAGTGGGTTAACTAAAAAACCCGCATCTTTCCAAAATGGAGTATTGAAAAACTCCTAATAAGAAAGTTTTGAGCGCCATTGGTGTCAAACGTCCACTGTCCCTAAAAGGAAACTCCGAAGAGTTGAGGCCTGTTTTATCCCAATCAAGCTAACTCGTTTCAGTTTTAATGTTGAGTTTCCAAACTGATTCGAATCGATGCGGGAATATCTTAAATTAATTTTTTAGTTCTTCTTTTAATATACTATCAATGTCTTCTAATTTACCTAACAAAGCACCATCACTAAAAATATGTTCATCTTCAAGTTTAATATAAGAAGTTACATATTGTAATAAGACCATTGCCAATAAGTCTTGTTTGTCTTTGTAAGCATACATCTTAGCATACTCATTAGTTTTATTTTTAACAACATTAACGGCTTTTCTAAATACCTCTTCCTCTTTTCTTGCAACCTTAACCTTGTAAATTCTGTCAGCGATATCTACGCTTATTAATATATCTTCATCCATATAACGAATTTACCTCTAATATTGTTCATTTTTTTTTATCAACCCAACGCACTTATCAATTCTTCGCACTAATTCATTTATTTTCAGTTTAACCTCTGTTATATCTGAACGCTTATTATTTATTGATTCTCCTAGTTTATATATTTTAATTTGTTCTTCTAACTTATTTATTTTTTGGGATTGTTCTAAAACAATCCTATCTTTTTTATTAATCTCTTCACCCAAACCCAAGGCATACTCTTCTAATTTCTTCTTCTGCTCAATAAGCACTCTTAGCTTATATTCGATGCCAGATATTAGTGTCTGCAAGTCTTTCATTTTATAAGTTTAGGTTTTACTTGATGTGCAAATATAGTATATTTTTTTAGAAAAGTCCAATGTTTATTCAATATTTTTCAAAAAAACAGAATAACCGATAAAAAATACATACAATATTTTCACACAAGTATCAATTAATCAATCTTTATTGTGTGACCCATCTTTTCAGCCTTAGTCTTCAAATATCTTTCGCTATGTTCATTTGCCTCTACAACCAAAGGTAGAGTTTCGATAATTTCAATACCATAACCTTCAAGACCTTTTCTTTTTATTGGGTTATTTGTTAGTAAGCGAATCTTCGTTGCATATTGGTCTCTTATTATCTGAGCACCTACTCCATAATCTCTTTCATCTGCTCTAAATCCAAGTGCAATATTAGCATCTACGGTATCCATTCCTTGTTCTTGAAGGTGATAAGCCTTAAGTTTATTTACTAAACCAATTCCTCTACCCTCTTGACTCATATAAACAACCATACCCTTTCCAATACCTTCAATCATTTCCATCGCCTTATGTAATTGACCTCCACAATCACATTTACATGATCCAAAAATATCTCCAGTTGCACAAGAAGAATGTACTCTAACAACTATTGGTTCATCCTTTTCCCATTCTCCTTTTTTGAGTACCATGTGAGTTGCTCCAGTATTTAGTTGAGTATATGCAATAAGTTTAAAATCACCCCACTCAGTTGGAAGGAAAACTTCTTGTTCTCTTTTAATTAAAGTTTCATGAGCTACTCTATAAGCAATTAAATCCTTGATTGAAACAATTTTTATTCCATATTTCTTAGACATTTCTAATAATTGTGGTAATCTAGCCATTGTCCCATCTTCATTTAATATCTCTACCAAAACAGCCGCTGGATATAAACCAGCCAAACGAGATAAATCAACACAAGCCTCAGTATGTCCACTTCTTTGCAAAACGCCAGAAGCCTTTGCTCTTAGAGGAAAAATATGACCTGGCCTTCCAAGTTCTTCAGGGCGAGTATTTGGATCTGCAATTGCCTTTATAGTTTTTGCTCTATCATGAGTCGAAATTCCAGTTGTACAACCATCTCCGATTTTATCAACAGAAATAGTAAATGGAGTTTCGTGAGAAGATGTATTATCAGAAACCATCATGTCAAGATTAAGTTCCTTAGCTCTTTCCTCTGTTATTGGAGTACACATAAGTCCACGACCATGAGTAATCATAAAATTAACTATATCTGGAGTTATTTTCTCAGCAGGGAAAATAAAATCTCCCTCATTTTCTCTATCCTCATCATCAACACAAATCAACAATTTGCCCTGTTTGAAATCCTCTATAGCTTCTTCTATCGTATTTAATTTTGTTTCCATTATTTTCAAATTTAGAGCGCAAAGATACAATAAAACAACAACATTTTTGGTAATTATATTTGAGAAAATGTCTATATTTGCATTTCGAAGAGACAAAACAATTATATTTATGCTATATTTCCAAACAATAACACAGGCAATTCTTTTAGGGTTTACTCTATCCTTTATGGCAGGTCCTGGTTTCTTCTCTTTAATACAAACAAGTATCTCAAAAGGATTTAGAGTTGGCTCTCAGCTTGCTCTAGGAATATCTTTAAGTGATATTTTAATGGTATTTATTGCTTGGTATGGTTTAAGTTCGTTTTTTGACACTCCTGAAACACAAAAAATCCTAACTGTTTCTGGGGGATTTGTACTTCTTGGGTTCGGAGTGTACACAGCCTTAAAAAAGCACATAACACATCCTCATGCCACAACTATAGAACCCAAATTAAAATTTCATTACAAATACTTCGCCAAAGGATTCGTATTTAATATAGCCAATCCAAGCATTTGGATGTTTTGGTTACTACCCGTTGGAGTTGCAAGTTCTCACCCAACTGTTGAACTGCAAATTACATTTCTTGCTACTATTCTGATAACTGTTCTAGCTATGGATCTTTTGAAATGCACAATAGCTAATGAATTAAAAAGATTTATGACAGACAAAGTAATAACTTATATAAACAGAGTTATTGGAACCATACTCATAATATTTGGTATATATTTAATATTGACTTTATTTATTGATGTGTCAATATTATTACCAAACATAACTAGTCATCAACATTAAGAAAGAAATTTAAAAAAGAAAATAAGATAATTATGAAAAACATAAAAAGAAATTTCTGTATGCTACTCTTAGCATTAATTACTTTAAGTGGGCTTTCAATTACATCCTCAAGCTGCGCATCAAGTTCAGGAGATGAACCTATTGGATTATATCAATATAAGTTAAAGAGGACAAACAAAGTCAGAAGTAATTATAAGGTTAGAGACCCAAAACCACCAAAATTCAGAAGAAAATCTTAGAAGCTACCCTTATAATTTTTGAAGAAAATAATACCAGCCTCATAGCCTATATCAAATAATTCGTGTGCTTTGTCAAAATCAAGAATTGTATAATCTTGTAAATCTGGTTTTATAACAAAATCACATTTATCTGCCCATTGCTTTGTACTCTGCATAATAGTAAGGGTTAATGTTCTTTCAAGAATCTTAGATAGCCCAGTTATTTCAAGTCTTTTTGTTGTAGATATAACATCGACACCTATAATTATACTACAATTTTCCATTATCAAAGGTTCAACAGGAAGATTCTGCATAACTCCTCCATCAACATATTGTTCTCCCTCAACTTCATAAGCCTCATAAACAATTGGAATAGATGCTGAGGCACAAACATATTCCTTGAGATGGTCTCCAGAACCAATCAATCTATAAGTCGCATTATTAAAGTCGGTAACACAACAATAGAATTTATTATTCAACTTATCAAAACTATTATGAGGAATACTTTTCTCTAATACCTTCTTAAGTTTTTCATGATTAAAGAAACCTTTCCCAAAACTTTTATTTAACTTGACAACATTAAAAAGCTTAGTCATATTTTCTTTATCTACAAGATCATAAATCTCCATAGGTTTATATCCAGCAGAATATAAAACTCCAATAATACTCCCCATAGAAGTTCCTGAAATAACATCAACATTTACCTTATACTCATACATTGCTTGCAAAAAACCAATATGAGCATAACCCAGTGCACCACCACCACTTAAAGCAAGTCCTATCTTTTTTTCCTGCCCAAATAAATTAGTAAAAGTCATAATAATAAGGATTAAACAGATTGAAAATTTCCTCATAAATTGTATATTAATACATTCAAATTAGGTGCAAATATAATATAAAACATTATTTTTGCATAATGAAACTGCCATCTCAAGAAGAAAAAATATTTATTGAACAAAACATTAATAGTGACTTAACAAGCCTTCTTTTGAGTAAGAACAAAGAAATTGACATAAAGTTTTGCGCTCAACAAATAGAAGGATACAACAAGGCAAAGGATAAATTCCCATCATTGTTGAGTATAAACTCTCTTCTTTTCCCAAGAAAAATAAATCTTGAACAGACCTCCTCGGAGCAAACAGCAAAATACAAAGCATCACTCTTTGAAAATAAGAATACAATTAGCGACCTAAGCTCTGGTTTTGGAATAGATGATATATTCTTTGCCAAGCAGTTTAAGAAAGTATATTATCACGAAAGAGATACTGAGCTTGCCGAAATAGCAGAATATAATTTTAAAGCATTAGGCATTAATAATATTGAGGTAAGAAAAGGAGATTCAACCTCTGATATTAATAATATAGAAGAGGTAGATATTATTTACATTGACCCTTCGAGAAGAGATAATAATAATAACAAGGTATTCCTAATTCAAGATTGTCAGCCAAACATAATTGAAATACTTCCAATACTACTAAGCAAAGCCAAACAAATATGTATTAAGTTATCTCCAATGCTTGATATTAAACAAGCAATAAGAGACTTAGGGAACATAAAAGAGATTCACATAATCTCAATAAGGAATGAATGCAAAGAACTTTTACTGATTCTTGAAAAGGGTTACAATAGTGAGATAGAATATCATTGCATAGATTTCGATTCTAAAGAAAATATCAATACTTTTATTTATTTTTCGGAAGATATTTCTCCAAGGCTAGCCTCAAAAGACAGTATTACAAAGGGGAAGTATTTCTACGAACCAAATACATCCGTGCTCAAAGCCGGTGCTTTTAATATAATTTGCAAAACATTCCCCATAGAAAAAATAGCTCCCCATTCTCATTTATATATTTCTGAAAAGGAAATAATAGATTTTCCTGGAAGAAGGTTTATCATTCAAGACATTCTCCCTTATAATAATAAGACAATAAAACATATCAACACACTATTTCACAAGGCTAATATTACAATAAGAAACTTCCCTTTAACTGTTTCGGAGATAAGAAATAAGACTAAGATAAAAGAGGGGGGAGAAAACTATCTATTCTTCACCACCAATAAAGACAACGAGAAAATAATTATATCATGCGAAAAAATATAATTCTAATATTTGTACTTCTACTAAATATTACCTTATTTGCATCTCCCACTAAGAAGAAAAAGATTCAAGAGATAAAGATTCCAAAAATGGAAATAGATACAATATTCCAGCAAGTAGACACCTTGAATATATCTCTAATAATATATAAACCAATAAATCATATACCAAGCTTTACAACCTCACGCCCCGATTCTTGTGATACAAATATAAAACTATCCGTTGCAGCTGCCTTTACTGGTAAGAACCTAAGGAGTATTATGGGAAATCATGTAATAAACGGCAGGTTAAAGAAGGGTTACAAAGAGCCTGCTACAGGTTATGCAGCAATTATAGGTAATAATATAATAATTAATCCAATTAATAAGAACCTAAAATACTATCAAAAGAAGGCAATAAATAAGAAAGGCGACCTATTTAGACAAATGTTACTTGTTTACGATTCAACAATTATTCCATGTACAATATTTGGGAACCTATCAACCTTTAGAAGAGCCTTAGTATTGGTAGACAAAACCCCTTGGATTATAGAGTCTGAACAAAGAATGACGATTGAAGACTTCTCGAAAGCCTTACTAAGAATGGGAATAAGAACAGCCCTATGCCTCGATATGGGAACATGGAGTCACGGCTGGGTAAGAACAGAAGAAAACTCCTATACACAAATAGGAAAACTAACCTCCAGCACAAAAAACCAAACAAACTGGCTAATCTTCACGGAATAATATATTATAAAAAAACATAAATATTTTCTAAAAGAATTAATTCAAATAAAAAGTTTTCATATCTTCGCAATAATTTTAAATTAATAACTTAATTTACCAATTTGAAAGATATGAAAAATTTAAAATCGATCAAGTGTTTACTCACTATCGTTACTTTGAGCTCATTCCTAGGGATTAATGCCCAGACGACTCAAACCTTTAAGGTAATTAATATTGATAATGGTTCAATACCTATTGCCGGTGTAAGTGTTAAATGTTCCGGTGGAGAAACAGCTATTTCCGACAAAGATGGAATTTGTACAATCCACTACAAGACCAAGAAACCTGGAGATCGTATTGCAGTCGAAAATGTTCAAAAAGAAGGTTATAGTTGCTTAGGATATGACTATGAATCGACAGGCAAAATCACACCTGACAAAGTATGGAATCTATACATATCAGTAACAAAAGAGCATAACGAAAGAGTAAATAAGATATTCAATGCTATATTAAAAAAAACACACTCCGATTACTCAATAGGACTAAGCGAATACACCGACTCTCTAAAATACAGACCGCAGTGGTATCAATCATACCTAAACTATATGGACTTTAATTTACTAAATGTCACAAATAGGATAAGAAACATTTCCAATAATGTATCGAACAACTACAATTGCGAAAATGGAGAAATTTCCAACAATTCATTCAAATACCTATTAGAAGGAGATTTAGATCAATGTGTAAAAACTTTTGAGGATGCAGACTTACTCAATAAGATAGAAAAAGAGAACGACTCTGAAAAAAAGAAGGAATTACTCAGGGCAGTAATATTATATCTTAATTGCGTAGATATATATAATACATATCCAAAACTAAACGAACTAAAGCCATATTACGAGACACTTATTTCAAATAATTTCGCAAAAGATTACGCTATAAGAAACTACATATATTATCTATCATCAATCAACCAAATGGATAGTGCTATAAACTTGACAAAATCTTCAATAAAAGAAAACACTGACCAAAGAATCATTACAAGATTGAATAATATTTTAGCTTCCATTTACTTTAACCAAAACAATCTCAAAAAGTCAGAGAAAACATACAAAGAGGTAATAGATAGCTATATTAAGCTAAACATTTCAGATAACGATTTCTACCAAGACCTACTATCTGACGCTTACGTTAGCTTATCAAACCTATATAGAAGTACAAATAATATTAATAAGGCTATTGAATACCGTAAGCTTGCACTTGAAGCATTCAACAAAACAGTGCTAACCGATAGTATTAGTTATTTTGCTAACAAAGCTGATATTCATAAAGATTTAGCAGAACTATACAGTCAATTAGAACAACTAGACAATCAAATAAAAGAAGACAAGAATTACTACAACTGCATTAACGAAGCTTACAAATTATCTCCAGAGGCTTTTAATATTGAATATATATTATCTAAAAAACAACTTCTTCTTCACGATGTTGATGATAAGAAATTCGACTTTGAAGGTCTGAACAATATAGTAAAAGCAGAGAAAGCTCTAGCCGTTGAATACCCTTTATTCTTTAACTCCAGAGTATGCAGAACAAGATTAAATATTCTTTATGGTATCGACGAAAAAGTAAAAGCTCAGATAGACAAAAAAGAGACTCCTGATCTTTCTGAATTAAAGAGTACTATCGATTCTTTTGAAAATGATTTCTCAATACTAAACACCAAGGAACCAATTGTATATAATCATTATTACTTTGCATTTTCTGACTTAAAAATATCATATTGCGCCTATTCCGAGGACTCATCATACTTTACACAAACAATGAATAATGTTATAAGCCTTTGTCAAGAAAACATAATATTTGACTCATTATACTATCTAAAAAATCTAGCAACTTACACATACCGCTATGGAAATTACCTTTCAAATTTCCAAAACATCTCAGAAACTGAAAAATACTATGCAATATCAATTGATGCATTAAAACTTATGCTGGCTAAGGGATATAACGAATACAAAGCTGGATTTGGAGAAGCTAACAACAAACTAGCTAATGCTTATTTCAAACAAGACAAAGATGAACTTGCATTGAATACATATCAAGAAACAATAAATTGGTATAATACAATTGAGAAAAATTACAAAGCCGAGGCTGAAAGCGATTATCTAAATGCTCTTTATTCTACTGGATATACTCAACGTCACATCAAACAATTCGACAAAGCAATTGATAATTATAACAAGGTATTAAAAATCTTATCCTCTAAAGCAAAGAAGAATGCTGAGAAATTTTATAATGTTGCAAACATACAAGTAGAACTTGCTCTTTGTAATTATGGCATTGAAAATCAGAAAAAGGCTAAAGACTTATTAATAGAAGCTGTTAAAAACTACTCAAAGGTTATTAAAGGATTTACAAATGAAAATTACCTAACCGCTCTAAACTACTTAAAACAGATAGCAGAAGAAACTAAGGATTGGAATTTATACGAACAAACCTATATAAAAAAGGTAGAAATCCTAAAGGACTTCACAAGATTAGATACAAATAATTATATAGTTCCTTACGTAAAGGAATATCTTGAACTGGCTAAGCTTCACAATAACATGAGCAAATACGATTTATCTGAGAAAGAGCATACAGAAGTAGTTGATATATATCGTTTTATCAACAAGTTTGAGCCAAAAGAATTCAGAAGAGGATTAATCGTTGCATTATACTATCAAGGATGCAATCTAATGGATAAGGAAATATATAATGAGGCAATAAATTCTTTCACCGAGGCAAACAGCCTTAACAATGTTTTGATGCTTGAGGATTCTGTAAATAATATTGACTTGAAAGAGGCAATAGCTAACAAGGCGGGATTAGCATATTATTATGATAGAAATGATGAAGAAGACTTAGAAAGCTTAAGAAATGCAAAGGATGCATTTAAAGAATCCCTAAGAATAAGAGAATATATGTATGCAGAACAAGGCGACGAGATGCTTGACGAACTTGGTTACACAAATAGAGTAATTGGAGACTTAAACAGAGAATTGGAACTATTTATTTCTTCCGAAGAAAGCTATCTTGCAGCCAAGAAATACTACGAAAAACTCTTCACCACAAAAAAAGGCGAAGGAGAAGTCCCTTATTTTAGAACAATTTACGCTCTTGGTGACCTTTACCAAGCAAACCTTGACAGAGCAAAAGAGGCTGAAAAACTATATAGAGAATCTTTAGAAGTATACAATAACATGGATAATCAAAATAAACTTGAAGTCCAAAAAGCCTACTATTATCTACTTAATGATTTAATCACAGTAATACAAGAGTCAAAATTAGATTCTTCTGACCTTGAAAAACTAATAAAGCTTAGAGATTCAACAAAGAAAGAGCTAGAAAAGAAAAGCTAACCAAAAATAGAATAAAAAAAGAAATGGAGTTGTATTGACTCCATTTCTTGTTTATAAGAAAACTTCCTTATTCCTAGAATAAAAACATAAATCCAATGCTATATAAGTGAAGAGCCCCCCTATATCCAAATAGAAAAACTAACCTACAACACTAAAAACCAAACCAACTGGCTAATCTTCACGGAATAAAAAAAGCACGAAGCCGAAGCCCCGTACTTTCTCATTTACACAAAATATTGTACGGTATTCAAATTTAATTACTAAATTATTACAAACAATATTATACAGTGTCAATAATTATAAACTCTTAGTATAATTATTCATCAGTACATTTTAATAGTTTATCTATTTTTGCATTCCATTCTTTTGATCTACAAAAATCTTCATATCTACACTTTAAAAGAGGATTATATTTACGATACATTACATCACCTAAAGTTGTATCATAAGCAAATCCATCTTTAGAATTGAATTCATCTTCACTTTCACTCTCACTATTATTACCCCATCCTTTTTCTTTATGTGTTTCTTTGGATTCATTTAATGGGTGACCATAAACATTACCTTTACCATAACTATAAACACAAAATCCCTTATCTTTTTCGGTAGAAATTGGGAAATTTTCTTCATTACAAATTTTTCCTCCATGATGAGAAACGCAAATTGCATCTATATTAGTTTTATATTTCTTTTCTATAAAACAATACTGTGCATCACCTGGTAAAAGTATTTTTGAAATATCATTTTCCTTTTTTAAATCAATAGAAATTCCAATTCCTGTATCGTTTTTTGTCCATCCTGAACATCTAAAAATTTCAAAAAAGCCACAGTTTATTCCATTATTAAATTCTTGATCAATTAGGATTAAGTTTTTTAATTTATCGGCAAGTTTTTTCGCACTTGGTGTGATTTTCTGAAGTGGTGCAATTATTGTACATTCATTATAATGTTCAATTTTAGATCTTAACGATTCATAATGATCAAAATCCCAATGTGAAAGAATAATAAATGGATTATTATCTATAGGGAAACTTATAACATCTCTATATGTTTTCTTATTCCAATATGCTCCACCGCCTAAATCAAAATAAAAAAGAGGAGTTTTTCCATGGAAAATGCCTATTGCATTACCTTGACCAACATTATAACTAATAACATTAATATTTTTCGAATCTATTCCTTTAATTTTTTCTTTAAAGCTTCTAATTGTACTTTTTATTTTTTTACTAGTATTATTATATATATCCGTTAAATCAAGGAGTGAATTTATATGTTCTAACAATTTATCGTCATCTGATCCAGTGCCAATTATTGAAAAACTAGCAATATGTGATAACGTTCCTAATTCATTTCCTAGATCAGTAAACATCATACAGATTAAAGGGTCTTCACTATTACTACTTAATATAATTTCAAACCATTTATCAATTAATTCTTGTTCATTATCAGGTGCAACTCCAAATAATTTCTCAATTTGATTATTTTCAATATCTATTTTCAGAAAACCTGTTTCAATACCTTTATTATTAAGCTCATCTTGTTCATTATTATCAAGTAAATCTTGTCTACTCCCTAAATAACCATCAAATAATAATATTTTTGAATTTTCATCCTTTGTTTCAATTTCAAATAAGTTCCCTATATAATTTCTCATTTTCCCCATATTTTATTCTTTGTTACTAAAAAAGTAAGCAAGAAAGTTTTTCCTTGCTTACTTAACTACTCTTTAAATTACATTTTACTGCACTACAATCTTTTTAGTTTCAATTATTGTATTTGTTGAATCTATAATTTTTAGATAATAAAGCCCTTTACCTGTCAATGTAGAAATATTGATATTAAATAATTGTTGATTTATTGGTTGATTATAAACCATTTGTCCTGCCGTATTATATATTTGAATAGAATAACCGTTCATATAATTATAATTTCCATTATCTATTATAATGTTTGTTTTGGCTGGATTTGGATATATTTTTATTTGATTAGTTATATTTGCATTTCCTTGAAAACCAACATTTGTATTTATTATTAATGTATCATCAACAGATACATAACACTTTATTGTATCATAAATTATTGTTGATGCCGTAGCTGTCGCACTACAACCATTAGCATCAACATAAGTATATAAAATGCTTTTATTCCCCAGACCAGCAGTCTCAGGATTTAAAAGCATACCTGTGACACCATTACCATAAGCTATTCCTCCTGAAGGATTACCTATTATATTTACTTGTGAATTTTGGATATTTATAAAAGGAGAAACATAAACTGAAACACTTGGAAGACTATTTACCGAAACTGTTACAGGATTAGACATCTTTGAACAACTAGCTGCATCTACCTTTAATGTGTAATTTCCTGCTGTATTTGCAGTATAAACTGTTTGGTTTGCTCCATTTATTATATTGTTATTCAAATACCAACTATAAGAATAAGAGCTATTTTGCTCACTTGACATCAATTGAACACTACCTCCTTGACAAAAACTTGTTGATGATAAAGGATTAATTATTGGTGTTGCCAAAGTACATCCATTATACAAGTTTAAAACTTCTTGCTGTGTTAAAGAACGATTCCAAAAACCAACATCATCCAAATATCCTGTATAAGATTTAAAATAATAATCATCAACTCTACCAAACTTCAATGGGGATACATTATTGAATACAAATGTTGAATTAATATTTACTGACGCATTATAAACACCATCTACAAACGCTTTTATTGTGTCACCACTTTGATATGTAAAAACAAAAAAATGCCAATTATTATCATTATATGGTATTGAAGTTGATGCCACGCCGACTGTCCCACTTGAATAATCATTTTGAGTATTAATAACACCAAGACTTTCGTATATTATCACTTTCCCATTTGTAGTCTGCCCACCTTTCCCTATCAATCCAGGTAATTGACCTCCATTATTATCAATTGAGTTTGTATTATATTTAGCCCAAAAACAAAGGCTATAGTTAGAACAAAGAAAGCCACTATTATGTGCAATGGTAATATTACTGTTCCCATTAAAATAATATGCGCTATTCGCCATACCGTTTCTATCTGTAGTTAATGTTGTTCCATTTACAATACCGTTGTTTCCATTGGTACTTCCATCGTTGGCATTTCCATTAAATCCCCACCATCCTACTAAACCATTTGTAGGAACATTCTGTGGGAGTTGTGCAATTGATGTATTGGCAAATATTAATATTGCAAATACAATTAAAAAAGAATGTTTTCTCATTGATTATTATTTTTTGTTTTTCCAAACCCCCAAAATGGAATATTTTTAAATAAAAAAGCGTGGGAATTTATTAAGATTATCCTAGAAACAGGCTGTGGAGGCCTACAAAGTAAGATAAAATAATAAAACCCACGCCAATAGTTTATATAAACTGCCCCATCGCCTTAGCTTTAGGGCAGAGTAATAACACTAGCGCAAGCAGTACTATATTTATCTTCTACTTTGTTGCAAATTTCCACATTTGTTTCTAGAAGATACTAATACGCTTTCTAAATGTTATTCTAATTCTTCAACGCTTTGAAGTGTTAGAATAATTGCAAATGTAGAAATATTTTTTTGTTCTGCAAATTATTTTATGGGAAATATTGCACCTTCTTTTCTAATTTATACTCCATATCTTTGAAATTATCCGAGAGATAAATTTATTTTTCTTAGAGAAAATTCTAGGGAAAGGGCATTTAATTTTCATCAAAAGGCTATACAAAATATTATGTCCTTGATTGCGGAAATTCTAATGCCTGATTTAATCTTTTTAAATGGCGTTTAAATTATTTCTAATAACTGATTAAAACTTTTTAAACGCTGTTTTCATGTGCGAAAGATGCACATCTAATGACATAAAAGATGCACATCTTTTGGTGTGAAAGATGTGCATCTTTTTTTATTAGAAAATTCTAGGTTAAATCTTAGATTTTGAGCCAAACGACTTGGCTTTTACTTTCTTGATTGCAAAGATAATATATTTTAGACCTTTTGTCAAGGATAATGATATAAAACTTTTTTTCTTCGTTTCTGTCTCCTGAATCCTTGTGTTGTTGTGGGGAATCCTTGTTTTGAAGTATTTTTATAAGGATTAATTATTGCTGTGGTAGCTACCCTAGTGGTGTTATGGTAGGTACCCTAGGCGTGCTAGGGTACCTACCATAATTTATTAAGATGTGCATCTAATTTTTTTGGGATTGTTTTTGTTGTTTGTTGGGCGTAGGCAAGCGGCGCACGTACAATGAACTTGTAATGCAAATATACTGAAAATAATTGAATTATTTATGGATTTTTTGAATAAAAAAAGGGGCAAATATATATTTGCCCCTAGGTATTAATCAAATAAACCAATTAGTTAACCTTGAATTTGGTTACTCCGTCGTTTAAGAATGATACAATTTGTTTTGCTGCTGCTAGACCTGCGTTAATGTTAGCCTCAGCTGTTTCTGCTCCCATCTTCTTAGATGTTGCAAAAACTCTTGTGCAGAATTTCTCATTAAGTTCTGCTTGGTTAGAAGCTGCAATATCTGTTGCATATTTAAGGTCTGTTCTTTCTTCTAAAACCTTTACCAACTCTGCTTCATTGATAACCTCTTTACGAGCAGTGTTGATTAAACAACCACCCTTAGGCATCTTTGATAATAGGTCATAGTTGATAGAGTTCTTAGTTTTTTCTGTTGCAGGGATATGAAGTGAAACATAAGCGCAAGTAGAATATAAATCCTCTGCTGTTCTACAGAAATGTATTCCTTCTTTTTCCATTTGTTCTTCTGTAACGAATGGGTCGAAAGCATATACTTCCATTCCGAATCCCTTAGCGATATTAGCTACCATACGTCCTACGTTTCCGTAAGCGTGGATACCTAATTTCTTTCCTTTAAGTTCAGAACCTGTTCCAGGGTTGAAAGCATTTCTAGCCATAAATATCATCATACCTATTGCAAGTTCTGCAACAGCATTTGAATTTTGACCAGGAGTATTCATTGCAACGATATTCTTTGCAGTGCAAGCCTCAAGATCTAAATTGTCATAACCAGCTCCTGCTCTTACAACAATTTTTAGATTCTTTGCTGCTTCAATAACTTCCTTTGTAACCTTATCTGAACGAACAATTAAAGCATCTACATCAGCAACTGCTGCATAGAAATCATTAACGTCGGTATATTTTTCTAATAAAGCTAATTCAAAACCAGCTCCATCAACAATTGTCTTTATTCCGTCAACCGCTGCCTTAGCAAATGGCTTGTCGGTTGCTACTAATACTTTTGCCATGTCTTTAAGTTTTAGGTTATGCGTTTAATTTTTCAAATTCTTGCATACAATCAACTAAAGCTTGAACTGATTCTTTTGGACAAGCATTGTATGTTGAAGCACGGAATCCACCAACAGAGCGGTGTCCTTTTATACCAACCATACCTCTTTCCTTAGCGAATGCCATGAAATCAGCTTCTTTGTCTTTGTATCCTTCAGCCATAACGAAGCAGATGTTCATAATTGAACGGTCTTCTTTATCTGCTGTTCCTACGAACATCTTGTTACGGTCGATTTCGTTATATAACAAATCTGCCTTATCATTGTTCATTTTGTGCATTACTTCCAATCCACCTAATTCTTTAACCCATTTCAATGTTTCGTGCATAACGAATATTGGGAATACAGGAGGTGTGTTAAACATTGAGCTTTCTGGAATATGTGTACGGTAATCAACCATTGTAGACATTTGACGTTCAACCTTTCCTAAAACATCTTCTCTAACGATTACGAAAGTAACACCTGCAGGACCTACGTTCTTTTGAGCTCCACCATATATTAAAGCATATTTAGATACATCAACTGGACGAGACATGATATCAGAACTCATATCAGCAACTAAATTGATTGGGCAATCCATATCATATTTAATCTCTGTTCCATAAATAGTGTTGTTAGTAGTGATGTGGAAATAATCAGCATCAGTTGGGATAGTGTAGTTTTTAGGTATATAGCAATATGTTCTGTCTTCTGAAGAAGCAACAACTTCAACCTCGCCAAACATCTTAGCTTCTTTTACAGCCTTCTTAGCCCAAACACCAGTTTGAAGGTAAGCTGCTTTTTTGTTTAAAAGGTTAGCTGCAACCATAAAGAATTGAGTAGAAGCACCACCACCAAGGAATAATACCTTGTAACCTGCTGGTATACCTAATAATTCAATCCATAATTGTTCTGTTTCAGCCATTACTCTTTCCCAACCTGGAGTACGGTGAGAGATTTCTAATAAACCTATTCCTGTTCCATCGAAATCACGGATAGCTTCAATAGCCGATTCTACAGCTTGTTTTGGTAAAACGCATGGACCTGCGTTAAAGTTATGTACTTTTTTCATTCTGTGTTTTGTTTTAAAGGGTTTATTTTTAATCGTTAATCCGAAATTTTCAGATATAACTATACACTCTAGTTGGCAAAATTAGGACATATTTTTGAATAAACAAAACTCGTCTCTTAAAAAGACAGGCTTTAATTCAAAAGATATAAAGTCTATTTTAAATAAATATAGTAATTTTGCATTATTATGAATTTAGAGAAACATTTAGTTCATCCAATATTTAAGATTGTTCAAGAGGTTGTAGAGAATATGGGCATCGAGGCTTATGTTGTGGGAGGCTGGGTAAGAGATATAATATTAAAGAGAGCAAGCAAGGATATAGATATAGTTTGTATTGGTTCAGGAATTGAGCTTGCAAACCAAACAGCCAATAAAATTGGTAAGCATTGCAATGTATCGGTTTTCAAAAATTTCGGCACGGCGATGATTAACTATATGGATAATGGTAATAATTGGCAGATAGAATTTGTAGGAGCAAGAAAGGAAAGTTATAATAGGGATAGTAGGAAACCAATTGTTGAAGATGGGACTCTTGAAGATGATCAAAACAGGAGAGATTTTACAATAAATGCTATGGCAATATCTCTAAATAGTAATAACTATGGAGAACTTATTGACCCTTTCGAAGGACTACAGGACATAGCTTATGGAGTTATTCAAACCCCACTCAATCCCGATATTACCTTTTCCGACGACCCACTAAGGATGATGAGGGCAATACGTTTTGCCTCACAACTCGACTTTGTAATACATAACGATACCTTCGACGCAATAACAAGAAACGCTCATAGGATAGAGATTGTCTCAGGAGAAAGGATAATTGAGGAGTTGAACAAGATGATACTCTCTCCAAGAGCTGCTATGGGATTTCGACACCTTGAGAAGTCAGGTCTTTTAAAGATAATATTCCCAGAAATGGTTGCTCTCAAAGGAGTGGAGCAAGTTGGAGATAGGGCTCACAAAGATAATTTCAAACACACATTAGAAGTTTTAGACAATATATCTAAGAATACCGACAACCTATGGCTACGTTGGGCTGCAATACTTCACGATATTGCAAAACCCCTCACAAAACGCTACGAACCAAAGGTTGGCTTCACTTTTCATGGTCATGAGGCTAAGGGAGCTAAGATGGTAAAGCATATATTTAGAAGGATGAAGCTACCTCTAAATGAAAATATGAAATATGTAGAGAAGCTTGTAGAGCTTCACCTTAGACCAATTATCTTGGCAGAAGATATTGTTACAGATTCAGCCGTAAGAAGACTACTATTCGATGCAGGAAATGATATTGAGGATTTAATGACTCTATGTGAGGCAGATATAACCTCAAAGAACTTCCATAAGGTGCAGAAGTTTAAAAGAAACTTTGAAATTGTTCGACAAAAACTAATTGAGATAGAAGAAAAAGATAGGGTAAGAAACTTCCAACCACCAATTAGTGGAGAAGATATAATGGAGATATTCGGCATTGAACCTTGCAAAGAGATAGGAGAAATAAAGACGGTGATCAAAGATGCAATACTCGATGGCAAAATACAAAACGACAAAGAGGAAGCCCTAAAAATAATGTACCAAGAAGGAGAAAAACGTGGTTTAAAACCTAAACCGTAAATGAACAATAAAGAATTAATAGTATTAGTAGGTCCAACAGCAGTTGGTAAGACATCGGAGGCTATACGTCTTGCAAATTTTCTTAAGACGGACATAATCTCTGCCGACTCACGTCAGTTCTACCATGAACTAAATATTGGTGTTGCAAGACCTACAACAGAGGAACTCTCATTAGCTAAGCATCATTTTATTGGTCATAAATCAATACAAGACTCTTATAATGTAGGCTCTTATGAGAAGGATGCATTACAAAAAATAGAAGAACTTTTCAAGAAATATGATAAACTTGTGCTAACAGGTGGAAGTGGAATGTATGTAGATGTGGTCTGTAATGGTATCGATACCCTACCCGATGTGAATAATGATATTAGAGAAGAATTAAATAGAATCTTTAAAGAAAAAGGAATTACTCCATTGCAAGAAGAACTTAAGGAAAAAGACCCTGAATATTATTCAATTGTAGACACTAGCAATCATATACGACTAATTAGAGCCTTAGAGATTATTCGTCAAAGCGGTAAAACCTTTAGTTCTCTAAGAACAAATACCAAACAAGAACGTCCATTTAAAATAAAGAAGTTTGCTCTTCAAAGAGATAGAAAAGAACTTATTGATAGAATTAACCTTAGGGTCGATATAATGATTAATGAGGGTTTGATTGAGGAGGCAAGAGAAGTTTATCCATTTAAGGGGCTAAGTGCATTGAATACCGTTGGATATAAGGAATTGTTTAATTATTTCGATGGAAAGATTAGCCTTGAGCAGGCTATTGAGGATATTAAGACTAATACTCGTCGCTATGCCAAACGTCAAATGACATGGTTTCGCAAGGATAAGGAAATTATTTGGATTGATGCTAGTAAAGAAATTAACTGGGAGGGCGTTTTGCATGAAAATATATAAATACCTTTTACCTTTTACCTTTTACCTTTTACCTCTTATTTTGTTTTCGCAGGAAAATCTAATTTATAATCCTTCTTTTGAGGAATATATGAAATGTCCTCAGAAAATAGAGCCCTATGGTTATATGTCGGAGGTTGTGGCTTGGTGGCAGCCTACTGGTGGCTCTGCCGACTACTATAATAAATGTGGTAGTAAGCAATGCAATGTTCCAAAAAACAAATTAGGCGTTCAGATGCCTAGGACTGGTTTGGGAATGGTTGGAATTTATACTTCTAAGACAGATTATAGGGAATATATTCAAACTGAGCTTAAGGATATTTTGCAAAAGGGAGAAGAGTATAGACTTAGTTTCTACACCTCTTTATCTGAATACTCCTCTGGTTCAGTGGCAACAATTGGAGGCTTATTTACACAAAAAAGAATTGAAGAGGATACTCGTGAGATGTTAAAGGACAATACAATCACAAAACACACTAAAGGAGTTAGCCAATCACTTTCTACCTATCTTAAACCACAGGTTGTTAATCCTTACGATAGACCTTTAACCGACGTGGATAAATGGACAAAGATTGAAGGAGAGTTTATTGCAGAGGGTGGCGAGAGATTTCTTACTATAGGTAATTTTTTTCCATCTCAACAATCGAATGTTATTGACCTAAGCTACCTAACCTATCTCCTCCCTGGTGCATATTACTATATAGACGACGTGGAGCTTACCTGCTTAACATGTGGGAAGACTAATGAGATTGCAGGAGATATATCTATTACAAAGACGAAAGACGAAAGAATATTTGAGGTTGGACAAGTGATTATTCTTGAGAACATATTCTTTGAATTTGACAAGAGCGTTCTTCTGCCTCAGAGCTATGTTGAACTAAAGAATCTTCTTGAGATATTAAATAAGTATCCAAATATGAGTATTGAACTTTCGGGGCATACGGATAATAAGGGTACTGATAAATATAACCAAAACTTATCCAACACAAGGGCAATGGCTGTATATGATTTCCTTATATCTAAAGGTATTGAGAAAAAAAGATTGGAATATAAGGGTTTTGGTGCTAAACAACCAATTGCGGATAATAAGACCGATGAGGGAAGGGCAAAGAATAGAAGAGTTGAGTTTAAAATTTTATCGTTATAGAAAAGATATGAGCGAGATACAGATATTTCCATTTATTGATAGCAGGATAGAGAATTATTGTGAAGAAAATGTAAGCAAAGAGCCTAAGGCCTTAGAAGAACTTGACAGAAAAACGCATCTTTGTTTTGTTCGTCCAAATATGATTAGTGGCAATTGGCAAGGAACATTTCTAAGAATGATTAGTAAGATGATAAATCCTAAGACTATTCTTGAAATAGGAACATTCACTGGTTATGCTACAATATGTCTTGCCGATGGTCTTGGGGAGGGAGGTCTAGTTCATACTATTGAGAAAGATGGGGAATTTGAAGAATTTTTAAACTCAAACTTCCAAGAAAAGGGATATGGCGACAAGATAAGGGTTCATATTGGTAAGGCATTAGATATTATCCCTAAGATTGAAGGAAATTTCGATATTGTATTTATTGATGCCGACAAGGCTAACTACCCAGAGTATTATAATCTTTGTATTGAGAGATTGAATAAGGGTGGATTAATAATTGCTGATAATATTCTTTGGTATGGTAAGGTAGGACTAGCCCCTATGCCAAAGGACAAAGAGACTATAGCTATCAATAATTTCAACAAGCTAATTACCCAAGACGATAGGGTTGAAAATGTTATTATACCTATTAGAGACGGTTTAATGATGGGAAGAAAATTATAATCTTACCAGCCAAATCCTCCATAGAAACCTCTGTTTAGAGAATTTACAGGAGAGTGCATCATCCCCATTGGACTATACATTGATAATGGGTTAGATGTGTATAATGAATAAGGATTGTTCGACTCAATAACTGTTACGCTAAGATTTAAGAATGAATTTTTAGAAAGCTCATAGCTTAGATTTGCATTAAACCCATAGGAATAAAGATTTCTTGTACCAAAATTAGCTCTCATACCGTTTGGAGAATAATTATCAAAGAAAGCAGTCACAGAAAGCATTAACTTAGGATTAATATCTATATCCATACCCACGTAAGCAGAGTTATGTTTATATCTATTCTCGTATGGAGTCTTATCATCATTTCCTCTTATTGTAAGGTCACCACTGAGGACTCCTACTCTTAAATAAGATTGTTTATTTACTTTAAAAATAGCAGAAGGGGCAATATAAGACGAAGTGAAGCTTTCTCCAAAGAATCCTCTTCCAAAACTCGCTCCCATGCTTAAATTATACTGTTTATCATTTTCCTGCTTAGAGGGCAAATAATTAGTATCCCTTGAAGAAATACTATCCCCTTGTGCATAAGTAAACGAAATACTTAGAATAAACAAAAAGAAAACGATTGCTTTTTTCATATCTCTATTAACGAGAAAAACTTATCCTTTATTTTACCACTTCAATTTATTTTTGAAGGCATCGAAATAATATGACAATGTTAGAGAAACCATATGTTGATGTGGAGAGCTTGGAGTTTCTAAATTAAAGTACTCAAATGAGGTCTTTTGATCCATTCCCTTTTGTTCATATCTTCCAGAAAAATCATGGTCGTAGTTATATAGTGGAGTCAAGGAATATTGATAGTTAAGCATTAGTTGAAACTTAGAAAACTCAAAACCAATACCTAAACTAACTCCTGCATCCATACGATATGTACCATCTGTTTCAAAGGTATCATCGCTATCCTTCCAAAAAGTACTTCCGTGAACAGTTGGGTCAAAACCAATATATCCATTAGCAATATTTGGGTCTGGAGATTGTTCATGTATTCTTCTTGGTAATTCATTTTCTCCATAATGGTCAAAGAAATCGGTATATCCATAAGCACCTACCCCAACAAATGCTCCAGCTTGTGCAAGAAATTTAAAACTATTATATATCTCGTATTTATATACTAAGTCCACTGGTAGTTGAATATACGATGCATTACAAGTAATTTCAACATCTTGAGTGTTTAATTTATATCCCTTTGTTGTAAAAAGAAGAGATGTTTGCAAGTACCAAGTATCATCGAAAGCCGACTGCATAGTAACACCTGCATTAAAACCCATCTTCCATGGTTTGGTATCTGTAAAACCAACATAATTCTTATTCTCATCGAAATAAGCCAAACCATTATAAATATCTAACCCCCTAGCAGAGGTTAAATCACTCATATTTAGCCCGAACTTCAGACCAAAACGTGTTTGTGGAGCCTTGTTTCGGCGTTGAGCACTTGTTTCGATTGATGCAGCAAGCAATAAAAGCACTGCCAAAATGGAAATAATATTAGTTCTATTCATATCTTTCTGTTACAATATGTTTGATTTGCAAATATAATGATTCTTTCCGAAAATTGAATAAAACTTAAAATAAAACTTGCACATCTCATCAATTTATATAATTTTGCATATCAAGTATGAGCAAGGAAAAGAGAGAATTTTACAGTGCATTAATCGTCCCAACTGCCCTATTATTATTAATATGGGTAATAAAGATTTATGAGGTAGTCTTTAATGTCTCATTCTCCAATTATGGACTAAAACCACACTCCATAGAGGGATTAATAGGAATACTCACAATGCCATTTCTACACGCCGATTTCTCTCACCTTTCATCCAATTCCTTAGCATTCTTCGTCCTACTATCGGGGCTATATCTATTCTATAAATCCTTCGCCACTACCCTAGTACTCGAATTCTATTTATTCACAGGATTTGCCACATGGATAATTGGTTCAGAAGGCGAAGTGCATATTGGAGCCTCAGGAATAGTATATTGCCTTGCATGGTTTCATATAATTAGTGGATTTATAAAGCGCAACAAGCAACAAGCAGCATTCGGACTACTAGTAATCTTCCTTTACGGTTCAGTAGTCTGGGGTATATTCCCAATGTTTCAACCCTCAGCACATATTAGCTGGCAAGGTCATCTTGCAGGAGCAATAACGGGGGTAGTCCTTTCTATTCTATATAAAGACAAAGGAATTCAAAAACAAAAAGAAGAAGACAATGATGACCCCTCCGACGAAGACCCCTACTGGTTAGAAGAAAACAACGAATTGTAGGGGCGAACCTATGTGTTCGCCCAATTAAATAAGTGGCGAATATTAATTCGCCCCTACGTTATTTCTTATTCGATATATATTCGTGGATGGCTTTTGCGGCTTCTTTTCCTGCTCCCATTGCTAGGATTACTGTTGCGGCTCCAGTTACTGCATCTCCTCCTGCGAATATTCCTTCTCTTGAGGTTTGTCCTCTCTCGTCGGCTATTATGCCTCCCCAACGTTCTGAGTCTAATCCCTTGGTTGTATTGATTATTAATGGGTTTGGACTTGTACCTAACGACATTATTACGCAATCGGCCGCAATTTCAAACTCGCTACCCTCTAATTCTATTGGGCGACGACGACCACTTGCATCAGGCTCTCCTAACTCCATCTTAATACATCTAATTCCTCTTACCCAACCTTTATCGTCGGCAAGTATCTCGGTAGGGTTGGTCATTGTGTGGAAATGGATACCCTCTTCTTTTGCATGATGAACCTCCTCTACCCTTGCTGGCATCTCCACCTCACTTCTTCTATATACAATATGAGTATCTGCACCAAGGCGCTTTGCTGTTCTTGCGGCATCCATTGCTACATTTCCTCCTCCTACAATAACAGTTGTTGAACCTGGGAAAACGGGTGTATCGTAACCATCCTCAAATGCCTTCATAAGGTTTGAACGGGTAAGTATTTCATTTGCTGAAAGCACTCCATTAAGATTCTCACCAGGAATACCCATAAACTTAGGAAGACCAGCACCAGAACCTATAAAGACTGCTGAGTAGCCTTTTTCGCCTAAGAGTTCATCGATAGTTATACTCTTTCCGACAATTACGTCGGTTATTATCTCTACACCTAGCTTTCTAACATTATCAACCTCGTATTGCACTACATCTTTCTTTGGAAGACGAAACTCTGGAATACCATATACCAATACTCCACCAGCCTCATGAAGAGCCTCGAATATTGTAACATCATATCCCATCTTAGCTAAATCACCAGCACATGTTAATCCAGAAGGACCTGCACCAACTACGGCAACCTTCTTTCCTATTTTAGTTTGAGAAGGTTTAGAAAGCTCAATATTATTTGTTCTTGCCCAATCGGCAACGAAACGTTCAAGTTTACCAATTGCAACTGGCTCACCTTTCTTTCCAAGAATACATTTTTCCTCGCATTGAACCTCTTGAGGGCACACCCTACCACAAACAGCAGGAAGTGCTGTATCCTCAGCAAGTATTCTAGCAGCTCCTTCGAAGTCTCCTTTCTTTACCTTAGAAATAAAGCTTGGTATTTGAACAGAAACTGGACATTGAGTAACGCAACCTGGGTTCTTACACTCAATGCAACGTGAGGCCTCAAGCATTGCCTCTATTTCATTATAACCATAACAAACCTCTTCGAAGTTTTGTGCTCTAATAATTGGGGCTTGTTCCCTAGCCTTTAATTGTTTTTTCTTATCAACAACAAGCTCTGCCTTTATGGAGGTATCTACCTCTGGAGCTAGATTGCATTTATGTTCAGGCGTGTCTTTTGCTATCTCGAAAGTTTTATACATTGTTTGACGACGCATAGCCTCTTCGAAATTTACATCATGACCATCAAATTCAGGACCATCGACACAGGTAAACTTTGTCTTACCACCAACGCTAACTCTACAAGCTCCACACATACCCGTTCCATCGACCATAAGGGTATTTAAACTAACAACTGTCTTAATACCTAACTCCTTTGTTAATAGACATACAAACTTCATCATTATCATTGGACCAATTGCAATAACCTCATCATATTTCACTCCCTTATTTACAACAAGGTCTTTTATAAGATCTGTTACCAATCCCTTTGTTTGGTATGAACCATCGTCGGTACATATATATAAGTTCTTAGCAACAGCCCTCATCTCCTCTTCTAGAATAAGAGTGTCCTTTGACTTTGTACCTATTATTACGTCTACATCATATCCGTTTTGTTTCATCCACTTCACTTGTGGATATATTGGAGCAGTACCAACTCCTCCTGCAACAAAAAGAAATTTTTTCGTGTTTAATTTATCTTCACTCTCATGTAAAAACTCACTCTCTCTCCCTAGTGGTCCAACTATATCCTTGAAGCTATCCCTAATATCTAATTTCGCCATTCTCTCTGTAGATTTACCTACAACTTGATAAACCAATGTTATTGTTCCTTTAACCTTATCAAAATCGCAAATTGTTAGAGGTATTCTTTCTCCTTTTTCATCAATGATTGCAATAATAAATTGTCCTGGTTTTGCAGCACGAGCCACCCAAGGAGATTCTACATCCATTAAAAAGATGTTTTCCGTAAGTTGTCTTTTCGATTGAATTTTAAACATAGAGATAATATTACTTTTTATATATAGGGTTTATTGTTTTTTGTTCAAGGCTCTTATATTCTTGTTCAGTAAGACCAAGTTCAAATTTAATTTTTGTTGCGTTAGACCAACTTAAGATTATTAAGACTAAAGAAAATGCAGAGAAAGCTAAATAAAGCCAGTTGCCTGAAATTATCAATCCTAAACATGCAACCAAAGAAACCGCAGTAAATGATTCTACTCTCTTTTTGCATGCTGCTTGGTAAGCATTTAATTTCTGTCCAAAAGATAATTGTTTGATATTTGTAATATGCTTTTGATATTGTCTCCTTCCTCTAAATATAAAGAAAATTATCGCTAGCATCATCACAAAAGAAATATACATATTCATCTTATAGTTCAAATTAGCATTCCCAAACAATAATTCTCCTGCTGAAGAAATTGCTATTACTGCTGAATTTACAATAATATACTTAATATTTAATCCATTTAGATTTTTAATATAACCTTTCATAATCAACTGTATTTACTCGTTAAATAATCAGCAAATATAATATTTTTTTCATTTTTTATTGCAGATAAACTAAATATTTATACTTTTGCAAAGTCTGAGAAAGTTTTTCAAGAGGATTTAAACATCATTCAGACTTTTCCCTTATTTCTTAGTTTATAGTTTATCAATAACTGAAAATCTTATTCAGAAAAAAATAATCAATATATATGTATAATAAATCACAATTAGAAACTAAATCAATTGAAGAATTAAAATCAATTGCTCAGGATTTGAAGATTTCAAAAATCAACAAACTTAACGAGCAAGAATTGATATATAAAATCATTGATTTTCAAGCTGCCAATCCAACGGCAGAGGATTCTGAAACCGAATCAAAGACCAATAACGCTCAAAAAAGAACTCGTATCAAACCAAAACCTATTGCAGAAAGCAATGTAAATAAGACTACACAAGCAACACCAACAGTAGTTGTTGAGGCTAATAATGCTCCTAATATTGAAAACTCTAATAAGCTTCTAAACAACAAACCACAGACCAATAAACCTCAGAATAGTAAGCCACAGAACAAAAAACCTCAAAATAAAAAACCTAATAAACCTAATATTTCAATTGAAGTAAAAAAAGATTTAGATATTTTCGAGGTTTCTGACCTTGGTGCTTTAAATCTTCCTGAGACTCCAATTATTGAGGAATTGAAACTTCCTGAATTAAATCTAAAGGTAATAAAGACAAAAGAGGAGATTAGATTTAAAAAAGAAATTGGACTTAAGGAAAAAGAGAATCCTACAACTGAAGAAATTAATAACGAGCCAATAAATGATGAAATTAATATTGCTATTGTAGACGATATTAAAACTATATCTGAGATTACTGAACCAAATCAAGATAAAAAACCAAAAGAAGCTAAACCAATTCCAAAACGAGCTGAATATAATTTTGAAACCGAAGGTTTAATTACTGCAGAGGGTGTTTTAGAAATTATGCCAGACGGTTATGGTTTTCTTCGTTCATCGGATTATAACTACCTTAACTCTCCAGATGATATTTATGTATCACTTTCTCAAATAAAACTTTTTGGTCTAAAAACAGGAGATACTGTTAGAGGAACTATTCGCCCTCCTAAGGATGGAGAAAAGTATTTCCCTATGGTTAAGGCTGACCTAATAAATGGTAGAACAATAGAACAAATTAGAGATAGAGTTCCTTTCGATTACCTTACTCCTTTATTCCCTGAGGAAAAATTCAAACTAACTGGGCATAAACTAGAAAGTCTTTCGACTAGAATTATTGACTTATTTACTCCAATAGGAAAAGGTCAAAGAGCTCTTATTGTTGCTCCTCCTAAGACTGGAAAAACTACCCTATTAAAAGAGATTGCAAATGCCATTGCCTCTAACCACCCTGAGGCATATCTTATCGTTTTACTTATCGATGAAAGACCTGAAGAGGTTACCGATATGCAAAGAACGGTAAATGCTGAGGTTATCGCATCTACATTTGACGAACCAGCAGAACGTCATGTGAAGATAGCTAATCTTGTTTTAGAAAAGGCTAGACGTATGACAGAATGTGGACATGATGTTGTTATCGTATTAGACTCTATCACTCGTTTGGCAAGAGCTTATAACACAGTTGCTCCTTCTTCTGGCAAGGTGCTTTCTGGTGGTGTTGAAGCAAATGCTCTTCAAAAACCAAAACGTTTCTTTGGTGCTGCAAGAAATATTGAAAATGGAGGTTCTCTAACAATTATAGCAACTGCCTTAATTGAAACAGGTTCTAAGATGGATGAGGTTATCTTCGAAGAATTCAAAGGTACAGGTAATATGGAACTTCAATTAGATAGAAAAATTTCTAATAAGAGAGTATTCCCTGCTATCGACCTTGTTGCTTCTTCAACAAGAAGAGAAGATTTACTACTTGAAGATGGAATCTTGAACAGGATGCTTATCTTGAGAAATTATATTGCTGATATGAATTCAATCGAAGCAATGGACTTTATTAGAAAACAAATGAAAAATACTCGTTCCAACGAAGAATTTCTTCTAAATATGAACTCTTAGATATTGTCTAATGAAGAGGATATTAGATTTACAAAAACAATGTGATGAACTTTCGTCTTTGATTTGTAGTTTCTGCAAACCTTTAATGCTAAGTGTAGAGTTTAGAAGCCAAGTAAGACAATTGCTAAGCTCAGAGGCTGATCTACGTCTTACAATAGAGCTTGCAATGGAAGTGGAAACATCGAAAGAGATGAAAGAAAAAATAACTCTTGCAAAGGAAGAAGCTGAAATTATTTTATATACATTATCACTAATGGATGATAGTAAAATTGGTGAGCTTAAACCAATGAAAGCAATGACAACAACTATAATAAAAGAAATTGAATCTTTATAGATGAATAAGCGTTATAGATTTTTTAAACACTTAAAAATTACACCAATAATTATTGGTGTATTTTTAGTTTTAATTGGTTTTCTCCTTATCTATTTGAATCAAGAACCAAAGCCATCTAGCTTTATTCATAACGAAAAGGATATTATCTACTTTGCTCATAGAGGATATATTTTTGATGCTCCTGAGAATAGCTATTCTTCGGTAGAAAAAGCATATAATAAAGGATTCAATGGCATTGAGATAGATATAAGCAGCACTATAGATGATAAGCTTGTACTTTTCCATGACAAAGCTTTAAATAGAATGCTTGGTATTAATGGAGAAATAAATGAAATTTCTTTTAATGATTTACAAAAGCATAATATAATTTGGAAAAGAATGCCAACCAATCAAAAAGTTGTTGAGCTCGAAACCATTTTTAAAGACTTCCCTAATATGTATTATTATCTTGATATAAAGAATCCTTCATATAAGAATATTCAGCAATTATATGATTTGATATTAAAATATAAGATGCAGTCGAGAGTAATTATTGCTCATGCTAAACTCTTACCTCATCTCTTACTAAAGTTACAACATCCCATGATTGCTAATGCACTAGAGGGATTTAATGCAGGTAAAGAAAAGTGGATAAACTATATTCCTAAGAAATTACGTCCAAACTTCTACTCCTCTTTCTTCTACAATACGAGTGAGGAGCAGATGAATTTTTACAAAGAAAAAAATCTTTTAGACAAGATAATTGTTTATGATATCACAAAAGATAATTATGATAAGGCAATTAATGAATATGGTCTAAAACACTTAATAATAGATATAAAAGAAATAAAGAAAAATAAATAGAAAACAATGGCACAAAACGAAGACTTATTTAAGAAAATTATCTCTCACGCAAAAGAGTATGGCTTCATCTTCCCGTCATCAGAAATATATGATGGTATGGCAGCTGTGTATGATTATGGCCAATATGGTGTTGAGCTAAAAAATAATATAAAACAGTATTGGTGGAAATCAATGACTCAAATGCATGAAAATATTGTGGGAATAGATACTGCAATATTTATGCATCCTACAATATGGAAGGCATCTGGTCACGTTGATGCCTTTAATGATCCTTTGATTGACAATAAAGACTCAAAGAAACGTTATCGTGCCGATGTACTTGTTGAAGACCATATTGCAAAGATTGAAGATAAGATTAATAAAGAGGTTGAAAAGGCAGAAAAACGTTTTGGAGAAAGCTTCGATAAGGCTCAATTTATTTCTACCAACCCAAGAGTAATGGAAAATCAAGCAAAGATTGACTCTATCACCGAACGTTTTGCTCAATTAATGAATGACAATAACCTTGTGGGAGTAAAAGAACTTATTGAAGAACTTGGTATAGTTTGCCCAATATCTGGAACAAGAAACTGGACAGATGTTCGTCAGTTCAACTTAATGTTCTCTACTCAAATGGGTTCATTATCCGAAGACTCTAATGTTGTTTATCTTCGCCCAGAGACTGCTCAAGGAATATTTGTTAACTATCTTAATGTTCAAAAGACTGGTAGGATGAAAATTCCTTTCGGTATTGCACAAATAGGTAAAGCCTTTCGTAATGAAATTGTTGCTCGTCAGTTTATCTTCCGTATGAGAGAATTTGAACAAATGGAGATGCAATTTTTTGTACGCCCTGGCACAGAACTTCAGTGGTTTGAGTATTGGAAAGAAACACGTAAGAAATGGCATTTATCGCTTGGCATTGCAGAAAGCAAATATCGTTTTCATGACCATATTAAACTTGCACATTATGCAAATGCTGCAACTGATATTGAATTTGAATTTCCTTTTGGTTTCAAAGAATTGGAAGGAATACATTCTCGTACCGATTTCGACCTAAAACGTCATCAAGAGTTTTCTGGAAAGAAACTACAATACTTCGACCCAGAGCTAAACGAAAGCTATGTGCCTTATGTTGTTGAAACTTCTATTGGGCTCGACAGAACATTTTTAGCAATATTCTCAAACGCACTAAAAGAAGAAAAACTTGAGGATGGTTCTGAAAGAGTTGTTCTTAATCTTCCAAAGGTACTTGCTCCAATAAAAGCAGCTGTACTTCCTCTTGTGAAAAAAGATGGTATGCCTGAAAAAGCAAGAGAGATTATGGATATGCTTAAGCAAGACTTTATGATGCAATATGACGAAAAAGATGCAATTGGAAAACGTTACCGTCGTCAAGATGCTATTGGAACACCTTATTGTATAACAGTAGACACTCAAACCTTAGAAGATAATACAGTTACTATTCGTGAGAGAGATACTATGAAACAAGACCGTATTCATATTAACGAATTATTTACATATATTTCAAACGGAATTAGACCGTTAATCAAATAATTATCAAAGAAATGATTAGCTGGAAAAAAGAAAAAGGCACAGATTTATCTATTGTTGGTTTAGTAATTACTCTTGGAATTGTATATGGAGACTTAGGTACATCTCCTTTATATACAATGCAAGCAATCCTAAGAACATTCAATGGTGCAACCATTGGTTTCTCAGATTTTGTTCTTGGAGGTTTGAGTGCATTATTTTGGACTCTTACTCTACAGACAACAATTAAGTATGTATTAATAACTCTTCGTGCCAATAATAAGGGCGAAGGTGGTATATTCTTATTATTTACCCTAATAAAAAAGAATCATAAATGGTCATATATTATTGCTATTATTGGAGCTTGCGCATTGTTAGGTGATGGTATTATTACTCCTGCTATTACCGTAACCTCTGCGGTTGAAGGTTTAGGGAGGTTCTTTCCTCATATTAATGTTGTTTTAGTGGTTATTGCAATATTATCTGTACTATTCTTCTCTCAACAGTTTGGAACTGCATTATTAGGCTCATATTTTGGTCCTATTATGTTACTTTGGTTTACTATGCTATTAGTGCTAGGGATAAATTCATTAGGTGATTATCCTCAGATATTAAATGCTTTAAACCCAATGTATGCAATAAGATTAATTGCATCCTATCCTAATACTTTATTTTTGCTTGGAGCTGTATTTCTTGTTACAACAGGAGCTGAGGCTTTATATTCCGACTTAGGACATTGTGGATTAAGAAATATTAGAATTACATGGGTATTTGTAAAGCTAAGCCTTGTTCTTAACTATTTTGGACAAGGAGCTTGGGTATTAAGTCATGCTTCTGAATGGAACCCTAGTATCAATCCATTTTTTGCAATAATGCCTCAATGGTTACTTCCTTATGGAGTTATCCTAGCAACACTTGCTGCAATTATTGCTTCTCAAGCATTAATATCTGGTTCCTTTACAATTGTTGCAGAAGCAATTTCTCTTAACTTTTTCCCAAAACTAAAGATAAACTACCCAACAAATATTAAAGGACAAATGTATATTCCTTGGGTAAATAAAACTCTTTGGGTATTATGTATTGCAGTGGTATTATTCTTCCAATCTTCTGCAAAAATGGAGTCAGCTTACGGATTGTCAATTACAATTGCTATGCTTATGACCTCAATACTATTGACAATATATATTAAAAACAAATATTCTACAGCAGCAGCAGTTGTCTTAGGTATTACTTTTCTTTCCATTGAGTCCTTATTCCTATTTGCAAACTTAACAAAGTTTACAGAAGGTGGTTGGGTTTCATTGACCCTAATGTTATTGTTTATCTCAATAATGTACACTTGGGACAAGGCTTCACTAATAGAAAACTCATTTGTGAAATACCTTAGTTTAGATAAATTTAAAGATATATTGGTTTCTATTTCGAACGATCAAACAATACCTAAATACGCAACCAATCTAATCTACCTAACGAAAAGCAATAGCCCAAGGAGACTTGAACATCATATTGTATTCTCAATCCTTAGAAACAAGGTTAAAAGAGCAGATGTTTATTGGTTTATTCACGTTAACAACACAGAAGACCCAAAACAATTAACCTATAATGTAACTGAGATTGTTCCAAATAAGATAATCAGAATAGATTTAAATATTGGATTCAAGGTTCAACCAAAGATTAACCTTTACTTTAGAGAAATAGCGACACAACTGGTTAAAGAAAATAGGGTTGATTTTGTAAGCCGCTACCCTTCACTACGAGAACATAATATTCTTTCAGATATGAGGTTTGTTGTAATGAATCAAGTAAAGAACCCTGACTATGACTTTAAATTAGGGCATCTTATTCTTATGAACTATTTCTATTTCTTAAAACAAATACTTGTAAATAAGATTAAGGCTCTTCAGTTAGACCCTACTAAAACAAAGATGGAGTACCTACCTTTCGAGACCTCTAAAATCTTATTTAAAGACGAAGAATTCTTCAAAACAAGCAGCCACTTCAAACCAATTAAGGATAGAATAATAGATTAAATTAAGGGCGAATATAAATTCGCCCTCTTTGGGGCAAACCTATGTGTTTGCCCCTTTTTTCTTTATAATTATATCCATAATTCAAACCAATATCCAATAATTTTTCCGTATATTTGCAATACAAATTCATCCTGCGGGCGCCGCTTGCCTGCGCCCAACAAATCAAAATATAAAATTCCTTAAATAAAAATGATGTGCATCTTTCATAGTAAATGATGTGCATCTTTTGTATCAAATGATGCGCATCATTTGCATATTAAATCGCCTATTTAATAGTACAAATCAGCTATTTCTTAGAACAAGATAAGGATTAAGGAGATTGAAACAAAGTAAAAATATGGAAAGACTTAATGAATAAATATTCTTATCAAACTTTTATTTAATTTTGTTGTTAAATAAAAGTGTTAGAATAAAATATTTACCCATAGGATTTGTTTAAAAAACTATAAGTATGAAGCAATTAGTATTTGTATTATTATTAATAAGCGGTTTAACAACCTATGCACAAGATTATTCTTATATTCCAATAGTAAAACCAGGTATTCAGATTTGGACTACGCATTTTGCCAGTGAAGGAACAAATGGTTATCATTATAATAGGTTTGCTCTAACCGATGAGGATACAATAATTGAAAATGAAACTTATAAAAAGCTGTACTGGTTTCAAGACTCCGTTTATAATTCCTCAACAGCCGAATGTATTGGAGGATTAAGAGAAAATTCTCAAAAACAGGTTTTTTATAAAGGGAAGGAAGGGTATGATACTGAGCCTTGGCATAGTTATATGCTTTGCGATTTTTCTGCCTCAGTAGGAGATACACTAAATATTTTTCGATATCCATTTCATTCATTTACGGTTTTGTCAATAGATACAATAGTGATATCGGGTATTTTAAGAAGACAATATAATATTGGTTACTGTGGTCAAGAGAGTTTTCAATTGATTGAGGGTATAGGAAATAATCAGGGAATTTTGGTAAATCTTTTTTCATCTAGTTCAACAGGTTTTTTACGTTGTTATGAATATAATGGAGAATTGCAATATCACGATAGTTCAAAAGATAGTATTTATGGGTTTGTGGGTTGTTCGAATACGGTTGATCTAAGTACAATTGAGAAAGATAAGGCAGAGATATTTGTTTATCCTAATCCTGCTAAGGATGATATTAGCTTTTCTTGTTCTTCTATGATAAAGGATATTGAGATTTATGATATTATGGGTAAAATGATTTACCATTCAGAGGTTAAAGATTATTCTAAGGTTATTAATGTTTCTAGCTTCAATAAAGGAATATACATTGCCAAAGTAAATACTGAAAAGGGTTTGATTTCAAAGAAATTTATTGTGGAATAGGATTATAATACCTTAATTTATTATTAGAATTACAGAATTAATTTATAGATACATAGATTGAAACAAAGTAAAAATAATGAAAGACTTAATGAATAAATATTCTTATCAAACTTTTATTTAATTTTGTTGTTAAATAAAAGTGTTAGAATAAAATATTTATCCATAGGATTTGTTTAAAAAACTATAAGTATGAAGCAATTAGTATTTGTATTATTATTAATAAGCGGTTTAACAACCTATGCACAAGATTATTCTTATATTCCAATAGTCAAACCAGGTCTTCAGATTTGGACTACGCATTTTGCCAGTGAAGGAACAAATGGTTATCATTATAATAGGTTTGCTCTAACCGATGAGGATACAATAATTGAGGATTCATTATTTAAAAAACTATATTGGTTTCAGGACTCAGTATTTAATCCCTCGACGGCTGAATGTATTGGAGGACTAAGAGAAAATTCTCAAAAGCAGGTTTTTTATAAAGGGAAAGAGGGTTATGATAATGAATCTTGGTATGGAATTATGTTGTATGATTTTTCTTTATCAGTTGGAGATTCTATGAAATGGTTTTATAAAAATTTCATAGTTATATCAATAGATACAATCGAAGTATCTGGTATCTTGAGAAGACAATATTCTATGGGTATGGGTGATTATGAGTTATTCAAATGGATTGAGGGAATAGGAAATAATCAGGGATTACTCTATAATGTTATAGATAAAATTGTAACTGGTGGTTCTACAGGTTTTTTAAGTTGTTATGAATATAATGGAGAATTGCAATATTATAATAATACAGAAAATAGTTATTATGGTTTTGTAGGTTGTTCTAATGTTGTAGGACTTGATGCAATTGAGAAAGATAAAGCTAAGATATTTGTTTTTCCTAATCCGGCGAAGGATGATATAAACTTTTCTTGTTCTTCTATGATAAAGGATATTGAGATTTATGATATTATGGGTAAAAGAATTTACCATTCAGAGGTTAGAGATTATTCCAAGACAATTAATATTTCTTCTTTCAATAAAGGTTTTTACCTTGCTAAGATAAACACCAAGCAAGGTTTGGTTTCCAAAAAGTTTATAGTGGAGTAGGTTTGTAACTCCTTATTAATAATTAGAATTACAGATTAGTTTATAGATACATAGAATTATCAATTTGATAATATTGAATACATATTTGGTTAATACTTAGAGGATAAATTTGCAGTATTAATTAAATATGTATTTTTATTATGAATAAAATAATTAATCACCATAAAACAATTGTCCTTTCAGATACCCATGTTGGTTCTCGATGGTCAAAAACAAAAGATGTAATTGAATTCTTAGATAATAACACTTGCGAAACACTTATTCTTGCAGGAGATATTATTGATGGTTGGTCTATAATGCGAGGTAATAAAACATGGACAGAACACCATACTAACTTTATTAAAAAGCTACTAGACCTACAACACACAACAAAGATAATTTATATAAGAGGTAATCACGATGATTTTATAGAAAAGATTGCTCCTCTGAACTTCTTAAATATCTCTATAAAGAAAGATTTTATATATGAGAGTAATGGGAAAAGATATTTCGTGCTTCATGGAGATATTTTCGATCATATTACTTCTTCAATAAATTGGCTTGCAAAGCTGGGGGATATTGGATACTCTTCTTTATTATGGATAAATAAATTCTATAATATGAGAAGAGCAAGAAAGGGATTGCCTTATTATTCTATTGCAAAAGAAATAAAGTCGAAGGTTAAGATTTCTGTAAACTATATCAGCGAATTCGAAGAACATATTGTTAGTACTGCAAAAAGGAATAACTGCGATGGAGTTATATGTGGACATATCCACCACGCTGAAAAGAAAATGTATGATAACATATTATACCTAAACTCTGGGGACTGGATTGAGTCTTTGACAGCATTGACAGAAGATTTTAATGGTAACTGGAAAATTGTTTCCGAACATTCGGCTATCATTACTTCCGATGAAGATGAAATACTATATGAACAAGTTCTTAGAGGTGCTGTTTAGACTATGAAATACTTATTTATTGTTCAAGGTGAAGGTAGAGGACACCTTACCCAAGCCATTGCTCTATCTAATATTCTTCGAAAAAACAACCACCAAGTTGTTGGTGTATTAGTTGGTAAATGCAAGACAAGAGCTATCCCTGAGTTCTTTCTAGAAAAAATTGGTGCTCCTGTGAAAACATATCATAGCCCTAACTTTATTTGGAATAAAAACAATACAGATGTTCAACTACTAAGAACTGTTGTGTATAACCTTAGAGCTGGCAAACTAAAGAAGTTTAATAAAAGCATGGAAATGATTCATGAAGAAATAAGTATTAAACAGCCTGATGTCGTTATTAATTTCTATGAAATATTGGCTGGGCTGACCAATCTAAGATTTAATGAAGAGGTTCCATTTATTAGCATTGCTCATCAGTTCTTGATTATGCACCCTAAATATAAATATGGTAAGGGAACAGAGCAGGGAAAACTTTACTTAAGGTTAAATGCATTGATTTGTTCAATTGGCTCCGTAAAGAAACTTGCTCTGTCTCTTTATCCTATTAAAGATTCCATTCAGAAAAGAATTGCCGTTGTTCCTCCCCTACTTCGAGAGGAAGTATTGAACCTAAAACCTACAAACGAGAACTATATCTTAGGATATATGGTTAGTAATGGCTATGCCGCAGAGGTTATAAAGTGGCACAAAGAAAATCCAGAGCAAGAGATACATATCTTTTGGGATAAGAAAGATGAGGAAGAAGAACTTGTTGTTGACAAGAATCTAACCTTCCATAAGATAAACGACACTAAGTTCTTGGAATATATGGCAGGTTGTAAGGCTTATATTACAACGGCTGGTTTCGAATCTGTTTGCGAGGCAATGTATCTGGGAAAACCTATTATGATGATACCAACTCATATAGAACAAGAGATAAATGCCTTAGATGCTAGTGAAGCCGGTGCAGGAATTGTATCGAAAAGTTTTAATCTCACTGAGCTTTTGGACTATTCGAAACAACCTCTAAGGCATAAAAACGATATAAAACATTGGATAGAAGAATCAGAAAACTACTATATCAGACACCTAACAACCCTAGTCTAGAATATAGTTATTAACCCTCATATTTATAACCTATACCCTTTATTGTTTTGATTGTATCTAATCCTGTTTTTTCTCTAATCTTTCTTATATGAACGTCAATCGTTCTTTCTCCTACAATTACATCTGAACCCCATATCTTAGAAAGAATATGTTCTCTTGTTATTACTTTATAGGATTTCTGCCTTAGATAGTTTAGAAGTTCAAACTCTTTTCTTGTAAGAAGAAGGTCTACTCCGTTTTTCATTACGCAATAACCTTCTTCATTTAATGAAACATCTTCTGAGAGTTGAATAAGTTTTATTTTAGGATTTGTATTTGGTGTATCTTTTTTATCTTCGTTGATAATAAAATTTCTATCAGTTCTTTTAAGCAATGCACTAACTCTACTTAGTAAAACCTTAGGCTTAATTGGCTTTGGAATATAATCATCGCCACCTGCCTTAAAACCTGCAATCTGAGAATAATCCTCAATTCTTGCAGTAAGAAATGCAATAATGCAATTATCCAAACTCTTATCCTTCCTTATCTCCTCGCAAGCCTCTACCCCATCCATCACAGGCATCATCACATCAAGCAATATTAAATCTGGTTTAAATTCTTTTGCCTTAGCAATTGCACCTTCGCCATCATTGGCTTTTTGAACAATATATCCTTCTTTCTTTAGATTATATTCAAGCAATTCTAGAATGTCCTCATCGTCATCGACGATGAGGACTTTATAAGTTTTCTCCATAAGGTTATGGTTTATTTCTTAGTTTTTTGAGAGTCGTTATGTTTTAATACCTTTGCATCTAAGTAAAAAACTATCTCTTCTGCAATATTACTACATCTATCACCAATACGTTCAAGCTTTCTAATAGCAGTAAGAAGATATAAATATTCCTCCGCTTTTTTAGGATTATCAACAATTGCCTTTGCAATTATTTTAAAAGAACTTGAGTTAATATTATCGACTAAAAAATCAATACCAAAGACTTTTTCTGCTAAAGAAGAGTCTTCAGTATCTATTGCCTCTTTTGCATAGACGAACATCTTTATTACCTCTTGGAACATTTCCTCTAATCTTAGTTCCTTCAATAAATCTTCTGGAATTTTCTCACTCATTCCTTGATGAACAAAATTAGCAATCCCCTCTGCAAAATCGCCAATACGTTCAAGATTATTATTAATTTTTATGTATGCAAGAGCCAAACGAAGGTCTATTGCCACAGGATTGTTTAGGGCAATAAAGTTCTCACATTCAGCATCAACCTTTAGTTCATAAGCATCGACTAATTTCTCTCTCGAAAGAACCTCCCTTGCTAAAGCCTTATCATAATCAAATAATGCTGATTGAGATTTAGATAATTGTTTATCTACCAAAGCCCACATCTCTTGAAGAGATTTCTTTAACTTATATAATTCTGTATCTATATGTAATGGTGTCATATAATTTTAAATTTTAAATTGTAACTTTTATTTTTCCCCCTTTTCACTCTTCACTCTTCACTTTTACATTTTACCTTAATTCATCACCCAAAACGTCCAGTAATATAGTTTTGAGTAGCTTCCTTGTCTGGATTAGTAAATATCTTTGCAGTAGGACCATATTCAATAAGTTCTCCTAAGTAGAAAAAAGCAGTTTTATCACTTACACGAGCAGCTTGTTGCATATTATGTGTTACTATAACAATTGTATATTTCTCTTTTAATTCATGGATTAATTCCTCAACCTTAAGAGTAGAGATTGGGTCTAGTGCAGAGCAAGGCTCGTCCATTAGGATAACATTTGGCTTTACTGCCAATGCCCTTGCAATACAAAGTCTTTGTTGCTGACCTCCTGAAAGTTCAAAGGCAGATTTTTTCAGTTTATCCTTAACCTCTGTCCAAAGAGCTGCTCCCTTTAGAGCATCCTCAACAGTCGCTTCAATAAATGCCTTATCTTTCTCCCCATTAACTCTTAGTCCATAAGCAATATTCTCAAAAATTGTTTTTGGGAAAGGATTAGGTTTTTGAAAAACCATACCAACTTCTTTTCTTAATTGGTCTACTAATATATTTTTAGAATAAATATCCTTCCCTCCAATAGTTATTTCGCCTGTCATCTTTGTGTTAGGGATAAGATCATTCATTCTGTTGAATAATCTAAGATATGTCGATTTTCCACAACCTGAAGGTCCAATAAAAGCAGTAACCTCATTTTTCTCAATTGTCATTGAAATATCTTTCAAGGCATGAAAATCTCCATAATAGAAATCTAAGTTCTTTGTTTCTATATTATACATTCTATTAATTTGTTTTTACTTTTTTACTAAAATAACGTCTAATGGCATTTGCTAATAGATTAAGTATTAAAACAATTGCAACTAAAACAAATGCTGTTCCATAAGCCATAGTTCTGGAGGCTTCAATATCTGTTCCCGATGTAGAAATTACATAGAGATGATAAGGAAGAGCCATTACTTGATCAAATATTGAGCTTGGCAGAGAAGGCAAAAAATATGCAACAGCAGTAAACATAATTGGAGCAGTTTCTCCAGAGACACGACCTATCGAAAGAATAAGTCCAGTAATTATATTTGGAAAAGCCATAGGAAGTACAACCTTAACCACTGTTTGAAGCTTTGTTGCCCCAAGAGCCAAAGAGCCATGACGAAAACCATTATCAACCTGCTTCAATGCTTCCTCAGTTGTTCTAATAACAATAGGCAAAACCAATAATCCAAGAGTTAAACTTCCTGCTATAATTGAGTCACCAAAACCAAGTTTATTTACAAATAAAGACATACCAAATAGACCAAAGACAACCGAAGGAATAGAACCAAGATTATTTGTCATTGTTCTTATTAGCTTCACTACCCAACCATTTGTCGCATATTCATTAAGATATATACCAGAAAGTAATCCTATTGGAAAAGCAAATATCATTGAACCTATTGTTAGGTATAACGTACCTAAAATTGCTGGAAGAATTCCTCCTTTGGTCATCCCATCCTCAGGCATTTTTGTAAGAAAGTCCCAACTAATTGCCGAAGCTCCATTAAATATTATAAAGCCCAATATTGCAATTAGAATCCCAACTACAATTATACTCATTATCCTAAGCAGAGTAAACATTGTAGCTTGATTAACTTTTTTCCTTTTATTATATTCTATCATATATTTTTCTCCTTAGTAATTAATGAGCCTTATGTTTGTTCTTCGAAGAAACATACTCAACGGTTAGATTTATTATTAGAGTAAGTATAAATAATATACAACCAAGAACAAATAATGCTTGATAATGAACACCCCCTGAAGGAGCCTCTCCTAGTTCCGCAGCTATTGTTGCAGGAATAGTTCTAACTGGCTCAAGTAATGTGTGAGGGATTACTGCTGCATTACCAGTTACCATAAGAACAGCCATTGTTTCACCTATTGCACGACCAATCCCAAGTACTACAGCAGCAGTTATACCACTTATTGCATAAGGAATTGTTACTTTAATAATTGTCTGCCATTTATTTGCTCCCAAGGCAAGCGATGCTTCCTTCATTGCTCTTGGCACTGTTCTTAGTGCATCTTCTGAAATAGTAATAATTGTAGGTAAGGCCATAATGCCCAAAACAATACTTCCTGCCATTGCTGTCTCTCCAACTGGGAGATTAAATACCTTTTGAATCAAAGGAACAATAACTATAAGTCCAAAGAATCCATAAACAACTGAAGGTATACCCGCTAATAGTTCTATTACTGGTTTCATTAGTTTGTAAATTCTTGTGCTTGCAAGTTCTGACATATAAATAGAGACTGCTAACCCAAATGGTAGGGCTAGTAGAATTGCACCTAAAGAAACCCATAATGTCCCTAATATAATTGGGAGAACTCCAAATTGGGGAACAGGTTGAGCCGTTGGAAACCATTCCTTACCTCCAAAGAACTCCTTAGGACTAATATTTCCCAAATCAATTTTCTTTCCAGAGAAACCTTTGTTGAGATATGTTTCAGGAACAAAGGCTATCATATTTGGATTGTCTTCTATGATTCTATTAATAACTTTTGGTAGATTGTCGAAGCTTTGGTCAAGTAAAGCCATCTCCTCTTCATTTGCATAAGACTCCACATCGTTTAATCTCAAAACAACTATTTCATCATTCTCCATCTTAACTCCAAGAGCCTTCCACGATGTTATTTCTGCATCAAATACATTTTTAACTTCCTCTGATGAGAGTTTTGTTAGAGTGTTTGTCTTATTTATTGCAATGGAGTAACCATCCTCTATCTTCTTTGAGTTAAACAAACCCATACCTTCCTTGAATAGAAAAACGACAATTAGTAGCACAACAATACTTGTTATGCTACCACTTATCTTCAATAAACCTTCCCAAATTGCCTCTAAAAAATACTTTCTACCTCTAAAGATTTTGTTCATTTTTATTTTATTTTACTGGTATGTAACCTACCTTAGAAACTATTGCTTGACCTTCTGCTGAAAGAACAAAGTTGATAAAAGGTTTTACTTGTTTTTCCTTCTTTAGTTCATAATAATAGTATAGTGGTCTTACAATTGGATAGGTTTTATTCTTAGCATTAGCAACCGATGCATCTGCATAAGTCTTTCCCTTATTATAACTAACCTTTAAATCCTTAACGGTGTTATTTACATAAGCAAGTCCCACATAACCAATTGCTCCTTTTGTTTGCTTTATTGATTGGATTATTGCTCCTGTCGCTGGCATTGAAAGAACAGTTGAAGCGTAGTTTTTATTCTTTAATACCGATTCCTTAAAGAATTCGTAAGTTCCTGAAGAAGTTTCACGGGAGTAAACAACTATCTTTAGATCTTCTCCTCCTACTTCTTTCCAATTTTTAATTTTACCTGTAAATATACCTTCTAATTGTTCACGAGTTAGTTGAGAAACCTTATTTGCTGGATTAACAACAACCGCAAGTGCATCATAAGCAATAATTACCTCACGGACTTGCTTTCCTGCTTCACTCATCTTAGCTTTTTCATCAAATTTCATCTTTCTTGATGATTGAGCTATATCTGTTGAACCATCAATCAAGGCAGCAAGACCAACACCTGAACCTCCTCCTGTTACAGTAATTTTTCCTCCTTTTTTACCATAAGCCTCAGCTTCCTTTTGAGATAGAGGTAAAACAGTATCTGATCCTTTAACCTTTTGTGCATTTAGAGTAGGCATTGATAAAGCCACTAATGCAATTGCTAATATTATTTTTCTTGCTTTCATTTCTTTATATTTTTATTGTTTAATTTATCTTTTTTATTTGATTAGAATTTGTATTGAAGTCTTAGAGTAAAGATATTATCTTTCTTATCAACATCGTAACCAGTTAAATTGTTTGATTTCTCATTAGTATTTGTTTCAAAGAAAGCTTGTAATCTTAAATCTTTTGTCGCTTTCCACAATAAACCATATCCTAGAGAAGTCATTGCTAGGTCAGTATTATTTTTAATCTCATCGCCCTTTAAATCACTGTTTTGATCTAAGAAAGCATATTTAATTACTAAAGAAAGCGGCGTTTTGTAAATATCTTGTACTAAATAAGCGTGGTAACCAGAAAATTTACGATTGTAATTGAATGGTTTGGCTGCACTATAAGAATCTGCTTTTGGAGAAGAGAAGTCTCCTTTTGTTGATGGTTGAGTCCCCATTACATATTCTGCTCTAATATTTGTTAGTCCCATAAATGTTTCTGCACTAAACTGAGCATCTACACCAATGTATTCTCTCTTATTTAATTTATTAGATTCTTGTTTTTCTGCTTTCCATGCTCCATCAACAACATTATAGAACATTGTATCTGCATTGTTAGTTGTGCCACTATAGTAAGAAGTACCTATTCCAAAAGATATATTATCTAATTTCTTATCATATTTCAAATGACCAATAAAATCTAATTTGCCATTATCATCTACCTTGATTCCGTTACCAGAGAATAGACCAGCCTCAAGTTTCAATCCTTCTAACATATGTCCTTTTGGAGCTTTTATTGTTAATTGAGCTCCTAAATCTCTTTCGTCTGGGAATAATTTCTGAAACATTAATGTTCTTTCTGGAGATTCTCTCTTTGATGAAGAATAAGTTATTTCATCTCCAAAACAACGATCAAATATACCTGCCTTTAGGGAAATCATATTCAACCAAGGTTCTGTTACTTCGTAATAAGCATCCTTGAAATTAACTCCTTTTTCTGTAATATCTAATTGAAAAACCGATTTACCAATTCCTTCTGTATATTCAAATTTAATTCTACCTCTACGGATTCCGTAACGAGTAAAAGTTTCAGCATCCTTTCCGTCTATAGCCGAAGAATATTTACCTGAATTAGCCCCTGTTTTTGCTGCTCCATCAATACCCGATATTTCCATCTGAGATTGGATATAACCAGATACTTTAAATTTTTGTATTTTTTTAATGTTTGAAGCATTAGCATCTATCTGCTCTTGCATAAGAGTTAAAGTGTCTTTTACAGGTTCTTCTACCTGTGCCATTAGCGTAAGACTTGTTGATGTGAAAATTCCTGCTAATAATAACTTAGTAATAAATTTCTGATTCATCTTTGTTTAGTTTAAAATTATAATCTATTTTTGTTTCAAATTTACGTAGGATATTTACTTTTTTCCTACGATGCAAAATTATAACCATCATGTTAATGGGGTGTGAAGTAAATATGTATTTTCTGTTACATTTATATTAAGCCAATGTTAACAAGTAGCGTATTCAAATAATTTTTGTACTTTTACACTTTATTTCAAATGTAGTTTTATGGATTTTAGTATATACTTTGACCCTATTAAAATAGATGAGTTTACGTTTTATGGGGAAGATAATGTTGAAAAGCTCGGTCATACATTCTTGATTAATAGCCTTGAGAGAGGCTTTCCTTCTCTTGACGGAGCAAATATAGCGATTATTGGTGTTGGTGAAGAAAGAAATGCAGTAAATAATAGTGGATGTGGTCTTGCTCCAAATCAGATAAGAAAATACTTATATAATCTATTTCCTCATCGTCAAAGAGCCAGAGTGTTAGATATGGGTAATCTTAAACTTGGAAATAGTGTGGAGGATACCTATCATGTACTTGCTGAGGTTATTGCAGAGTTGCTTAAAAATAGAATTATTCCTATCATACTTGGAGGATCTAACGAGATTTGTTATGCTAACTATAGAGGGTACGAAAACATTGGTCAGATAATAAATGCTTTTGCTATCGACTCCGGTATAGATATGGGACATAAGCCTGAAATATTCAATTCAAAAAGCTATCTAATGAGTATGGTTTGTCGTGAACCTAACTACCTATTCAATTATACTCAAATAGGATATCAAACATATTTTGTTGATCCTGATACTTCCGATTTAATGGAAAGCCTATACTTCGAAAGCTATCGTTTGGGTAAAATACAAGAAAACCTTGACAATGCTGAACCTTTGATTAGAAATGCTGATATGGTTTCTGTCGATATTAGTGCAGTTAGACAAAGTGATGCTCCTGCAAATGGAAATGCTTCTCCCCATGGTTTTTATGGTGAGGAGTTATGCAAGCTTGTTCGCTATGCTGGCATGAGCGATAAATGTAGTTCTATAGGTTTCTATGAGCTTAATCCTCGATATGATAGAGATGGTCAAACATCGCATATGGTTGCTCATGCAATCTGGTATTTTATTGACGGTTACCTATGGCGTAAGCAAGACTTTCCTTATAAAGAAAAGGATAGTTATAGAAAATTCCACGTAGCAATTCATAATAATTCCCATATAATTGTCTTCTACAAGAGTAAGAAATCTGACCGCTGGTGGATGGAAGTACCTTGCACTTCAGATAAACTCATTAAATATGAGCGTCATTATCTTGTCCCATGCTCTTATGATGATTATAAAACAGCTCTTAATGATGAAATCCCAGATCGATGGTTAATGGCATATAATAAAATGACTATCTAATATGAAAGTTTTGATAATTGATGATGAGAGAGCTATTCGCTACTCAATGCGAGATATTATAGAATATGAAGGACATTTTGTAGATGAGGCTAGCGATGGAAAGGAAGGTTTAGAAAAAGTTATTCAAAACGATTTTGACCTTGTTTTCTGTGATATTAAGATGCCTAAGATGGATGGTATTGAGGTATTAGAAAAATCACTTAGCAAAAAGACTGTTCGCTTCTGTATGATTAGTGGTCATGGAACAATAGAAACAGCCGTAGAATGTTTAAAGAAAGGGGCAAAGGACTATATTGAGAAACCAATAGACCTAAACAAATTAGTTAGCATATTAAATCAATATAATATTGAGCAACCAAAGCTAAGTGATGCAAAGACTAAAAAATCCTCAAAAAATCAAAATAAGAACCAAGAATCAACAAACATAGCAAGTTCCTTAATGGTTGGCTGCTCAAAACCCATGATAGAAATGTTTAGCTTTATTGAAAGAGTTGGACAAACTGAGGCTAGAGTATTAATTACAGGAGAAAACGGGACTGGTAAAGAAATTGTTGCAAAGGCATTACATATAATAAGTCCAAGAAAGAATAATCCTTTTGTTGAAGTAAACTGCGCTGCAATACCCTCTGAATTAATAGAAAGCGAACTCTTTGGTCATGAGAAAGGAGCTTTTACCTCTGCAATAAAACAAAGAAAAGGGAATTTTGAACAGGCAGATAATGGTACTTTATTCCTTGACGAGATTGGAGACATGAGCCTTTCGGCACAAGCTAAGGTGCTTAGAGCTCTACAAGAAAACAAAATACAAAGAGTTGGAGGCGAAAAAGATATAACAGTTAATGTTAGAGTTATTGCTGCAACAAATAAAGACCTTAGGGAAGAGATTGCTAAAGGGAACTTTCGTGAAGACTTATATCATCGATTATCTGTAATAGTAATAAGAGTTCCTTCTCTAAACGAAAGAATTGATGATATCCCCCTACTTGTGGATTTCTTTTTAGATGAATATTGCCAAGGTGCAAATATCGAAAAGCCTAAACTTACATCTCAAGCCTTAAAAAAACTTCAATCAAGGCTTTGGTCGGGCAATGTCCGGGAATTAAAAAACGCAACAGAACGTTTAGCCATATTATGTGATTCTCAGATAACTGATAAAGATATCGACAAATATATAATCTAAGAAAAAAACTATTCTTTAGTTTTGGCATAGTTTTTGAGTTCTAATTATCAAACTAATTAAAATTTAATATTATGAAAACAAAATCTAATTTATTGAAGAGTTTCCTAAGGGTAAGTGTTTTACTTCTTGCCTTTCTTGCACTAAGTCAAGAAGCTAGTGCATGGCACTATAATAGAGGAAACACAAAAAGAGTAATCCAAAAAACAGCTTATATCATTGATGAGGCTTATGAAATTGCAGACTACTATAATTACTGGCAAGGAGAATATCTTTCAAGAGCAGTATATTATAACGATTATGCATATCGTTTAATGAAAAGAAGAGATTATCGTGCATCTGTACATTTCTCATTAAAGGCAAGAGAATATGCTCTAAGAGTAATTGACGAATGTGAAGACTATTGGGAATATTATTACTACGAAAACTATGGATGGAGCCATTCACATGGAAACAATCCATACTATAATCCAAACAATAATAACTATAACAATAATTATTATGGCAACTATAATAACTACTATAGTAAAAATAATGGAACAGATAGAAATGGTGTAAGAAGTCAATACAATCCTAATAACACAAACAATAACAACACTCAAACTGGTCATCTTAACAATAACAACAGCTCTTCTAATAGAGGTGATAGCAGATATAAGAACCTTAAATCAGAACAGTACTATGACCAAGATGAACTAGGACTAATTTCAAGTTTACCAAATGATGAAAATTTAGAGCAAACATTCAAACGTGATAACTCAAACATAAGATTTGACGATAAAAGCATTAAGAATGATAGAACAGTAATAAATCGTAATAGAGACAATGCTGAATCATACTCAAATAGAACAAACTCAAACGAAAGGACTAAAATTCAATTTTCATCACCACAAAGAGTAGATCCAAGACAAGATGTTAAAGACAAAGAAGAAGGTCGCCCTCAAAGAAGAACAACCACTACTTCAAGGGAGGATGGTTATAGAAGCACTACTCCTATAAAAACAGTACAACCAAGAGAAACTACACGCCCTAGAGAAAACAACCAAACAAGAACTTCAGAAAGAACTACAAAACCAGCTAAAAAGGAAGTAAAACAAGAAGCAAAGGAATCTAAGCCAGCTAAAAAAGAAGCAAAAGAGTCAAAAGAATCCAAAGATGATTCTAGAAGCTCAAGATCAAATGGCAGAACTAGATAATTAAATAGAAAATTATTAACTAAGCCAAGAGGGGTAAATCTTTCTTGGCTTTTTTTATTTAATTAAGAGAACAAAATATTTTCTTACTTACTTTTTTAATAAATTGTTTGTTTTAGTAAACACATTTAATATATTTGCACAATAAATTTAATTCCAAGCTTATGAAAACAAAATTATCATCTTTAGTTATTTTATTTGCACTCCTATTTATAAATAGTGCTTATGCTAATGATTTTCAGTATACATTAGCCGACAATGACACTACAACAGTTATTTCAAAAAGGTTTAGCTATGATTCTATAATATTTATCCCTGATGGACCTTCATGTGTTGAAGGAGAGCCTTATGCTTGCATTTCATTTCCAATTATAGTAGATTCATTTGACAGAGCTGCAACCATACAAAATGCCAATGATATAATTTCGGTTTGCTTAAGTGTTGAACATTCATATGTAGGTGATATTGGTATAGAGTTAATTTGCCCTAGTGGTGCTAGTTTAAATCTAAAAACATTTAACCCAAATGCGTCATTAAGTTATTTAGGTATTCCTTATGGAGGCACTAACCATGGAGATTATCTTTACGATAATAATATTGTTTGTACATATCCACCAAATGTGCCTGGACTTGGATATAATTATTGTTTTTCAAATGTTTATACAAATAATCAAAGAGGTATACTAAATAACTGTCCAAATGTAACAGCTAGTGAACCAACACACTTAGCCAATAATTGCATAACTTGTGATTCCACTTCAAGGGCAGATAGTTCTGGTTATTATTTACCTGACGCAGGTGGTATAGCTGGTAGTTTTAACGGCATGATAGGTTGTCCTTTGAATGGAAAATGGAAAATAAAGATATGCGATTATTCAATTGTTGATAATGGTTTTATGTTTTCTTGGGATTTGGAACTAAAGGGCGAAAAACTATCCTCAATCAATGAAGTAAAAAATGATATAAGTTTTTCTATATATCCTAATCCTGCAAAGAATAATGTAAATATTAAGATAAACGGAATTAATGAAAATGTTATGGCTAATATCTATGACGTAAGTGGTAGACTTATAATGCAAAAAAGCCTTAACCCAACAAACAACCAAATCGACAATAACCTTGATGTTTCAAAACTAGCAAAAGGTATATACACCATAAGCATCCAAAACGAAAGAATAAACAAAACCCAAAAACTAGTTATCGAATAAGTTTGCTCCCAGAAAAACAAACTTAAAAATATAACCATGCCCCAGATTAAAAAATTAATTTGGGGCATTTATAGTATTCTATTAAAAAAATGCTTACTTTTGACGTTCAATTATCCTAGTAGGAGTAATGGACATTTTTAATGGTTTTACAAATGCTTTTATTTCTTTCATAAATATTTTTTATTATTGATTAACAACTCATTTCGCCTGCATTTTTCTTTGCAGAAAGCAGATTATATGCCCCTTTAATAACCACTTTTATCTTTTTAATATCAAAGCCTTCTGGTAGAGTTATTTCAGTATATCCTGAATCAGAAACTCCTTTATGTATTTGTACCATCTGATATTCAGTAAAAGGTTTTCCATCTTCTTTTTTATTTTTTTCAAATATAAAGATATAATCTTTGTCATCGAAGCTAACAATAGCTTCTGTTGGTAATGCTGTTACTTCATTAGTTGAGGCATCTATTTTAGCATTAACATACATTCCTGGCAATAGATTTTTACAATAACTCGAAACATTTGCATATACTTTATAAGTTTTATCAGCATTCACAGACCTTCCTATTTGATATACTGAAGCTTCATGTTCCTCTCTTTCTCCATTAATAAAGAAATGAATTTTTTGTCCATTTGAAACTTTATCTGCATCTTTTTCAAACAAATTAAGCTCAAGGAATAATTTATCAGTATTTATTATTTCAAATAAAATATCCGATGATGAAACACTTTTTCCAATGCTTATATTAGCTGTTTTTACATAGCCAGAAATAGGTGAAACTAAAGCTATTGACCTGCTTATGTTGTCTTCATTCAATTTTAGAGGATTAATGCCTATAAGTGATAATTTTTGTTCCAAAGCATTTACTTGAACTTTTAGACTTTTGTATTCAGAGGTAACTTGTTGCATATTTTTTTGGGAGGATATCCCATTTTTATAAAGTTCTTCTTGACGATCATATTCGGCCTTAGCAAATATTAATTTATTTTTTGCTTCAAGATAATCTCGCTGAATGTCTACAAATTCAGGATTTTCTAAAATAGCAAGTGTTTGTCCTTTTTTAACAGTATTGCCTTGCATAAGTTTTGTACTTTTTACAAAACCACCCATAGGCATACAAACTGTTGCAAGATTTTGAGGAGTAACACCTATTAAGCCACTTACTTTAAGTGTCCCACTTATTGAACGATATTCAATTATTCCCATTTGAATGTCGGCAATTTTTATCTGATCATCTCGCATCTCAACAATATTTTCAGGTAGTATTTCAAGCTCTTTAGCTTCTTTGTCTACTTTTTTGCCACCAGTACAAGAGATTAATAATATAAATATAGCAAATATAATTGCTGATGATATAAATTTATTTTGTGTCATAATACATTTGTTTAAAAGATTTTACCTTGAATGAAGTCAATAGAAATAATTGTCTGGTTATAGTCATTAAGTGCATCGAGATAATTAAGCTTAATGCTCAAAGCACGGCTAAGGCTTTGGATATAACCAAAATAATCTAATGATCCTGTTTGATAACTTTTTGTTGCTTGATCAATAATCAAATCTGATTCAGGAATAGCTTGTCTCTCATAATAATCAAGACTATTACTATACTTGGAGTATTCTTCCATTAAGGAATTATAGTTTCCAATAAGTGATTTTGAATAATTTTCAACATTTATTTGAGCAACTTGTTGTTTAATTCTTGCTGCTTTAATTTTTGAAGTATAAGGAGTAACCCAAAGTGGAATTGAAATATTAGCTTGAACACCATTAAAACGATCTCCTAGACCAAAACTACGTTGAAGTCCATTTATTTCTTGAGCCCCTTGCATAGTTTGGCTGAAATATCCAATTCCCCAATCTGGTAACATTTTACTTTTTTCTAATTTTGTTTCTAATCTTGATACTTCAAGTTGATGTTCAGCAAATCCTAATGAAGGATTATTAGATATTGATAAACTTTCTGCTGATGGAGAAAAAACAAAACGACATAACACAGTATCAGTCGGATATATGGTTAAGGTTGTATTTAAAAATATATTTAATTTCTGATTTAATATATTGATATCAGCATTTACTTGCTTTAACTGGTTTTTAATTTCCATGCTTTGCGAACGAGCTGTAATCATTTCCAAACGATTTGTCTCTCCAGTTTTTAATCTTAACTCTGCTGCATATTGAAATCTTGAGTAAAGACTGTCTTGAAGTACAAACAATTTATGTTTTGAATAATAATAGGCAAGTTGCCAATAAATTTGTTTTACTTGTGTTGCTATTTCAAGCTGAGACATTTTTAATTCCCATTGGCTACTTCTCACATTTGCATTTGCTAATTTATTTTGATTTACATAAACAGTAGGAAATGAAAATGATTGTGAAATAGTAAAAGTATTATCCCTAGAATAGGAATTAAATTGACCATATTGTCCCTCAATAGAAGTTTTCGGAATATCAATTGCAGCTCCTTTCAATGCTTTCTGAATATCTACAGAATATACAGATGAACGTACAGATAAATTACTATCCAATGCAATTTGAATGGCTTGTTTCAAATTTATCCTTCTTATTTCTTGAGCATTTGTTTTATTATAAAAAGATGATCCAATAAATAATAATATTAATAACGACAAAGTTTTTACCGATTTGCGTTTAAATATTGATTTAAAACTTTTACTTGAAAAGACAATATAGAAAATTGGTAAGATAACAAGAGTTAATATAGTTGCTGTAATTAATCCCCCAATAACAACTGTTGCCAATGGTTTTTGAACTTCTGCACCAGCAGAGGTTGATAATGCCATAGGGAGAAACCCAAGTGAAGCAACTGCGGCTGTCATTAAAACGGGGCGCAAACGTGAATGCAATCCTTTTCTTACCCTTTCTACAATATCAATAACTCCATCTCTTTCTAGTCGATTAAATTCTGCGATAAGCACAATTCCATTAAGTACTGCAATACCAAACAATGCAATAAATCCAACTCCAGCAGAAATAGAAAAATTCATTCCCCTAAACCATAGAGCAAAAATTCCACCAATTATAGACATTGGTACAGCTGAAAATATTAATAAAGCTTGTTTTACTGAATGGAACGTGAAAAATAAAAGTACAAAAATTAATAATAGAGCTATAGGGACTGCAATAGATAACCTTGTTTTTGCAGCTTTAAGATTTTCAAATTGACCACCATAATTTACATAATAACCAGTTGGTAATTGAATTTTATTATCAATTTGTTTAGACACATCATCTATTACACTTTCTACGTCGCGATTACGAACATTAAAACCAATTGTAATTCTTCTTTGAGTATTTTCTCTGGTAACCTGTGCTGGACCTGATTTAATCTGAATATCTGCAATTTGTTCAAACGGTATCTGTCCTCCATTAGGAAGAGAGACCATTAAGTTTTTAATGTTATCAATATCTTGACGATAATCTTTATCTAAACGTACTACAAGTCCAAAACGTTTTTCTTGGTCATAAACAACTCCTGCTTGGCTTCCTGCAAAGGCAGCACGTAAGATACGATTTACATCTTCAATTGAAATACCGTATTGAGCTAAACGATCTCTATTATATTCAACTTGAATCTGAGCTAATCCAGTAACTTTTTCAACATTAATATCTTCAACACCTTCTATTTTTTGAATTATTTTTTCAACTTCCGAAGCTTTTTCTGATAATGTATTAAGGTCGTCTCCAAATATTTTTATTGCAATATCTTGCTTTGATCCTGAAAGTAATTCATTTGAACGCATTTGAATAGGTTGTTGAAATTCGAATTTTACCCCTGCCAAAGGAATCAAAGCTTCTTCCATTTTCTCAACAAGTTCTTCTCTAGTTTTAGCACTTGTCCATTCACTTTTGTCTTTAAGCGTTATAATATAATCTCCTGTTTCCATTGGTGTAGGATCGGTTGGAATTTCTCCTGCTCCTATTTTGCACACAGCATGTTTTATCTCAGGAAAATTAGTAAGTAGAATTTTATTAGCTTTTTTTACTTGGTCAACAGTATTTGAAAGTGAACCTCCCTGTAAAGTAATTACACCCGCAGCTAAATCTCCTTCTTCGAGTTGTGGGATAAACTCACCCCCCAAACGACTAAATACAAATAAGCTAAAAATAAATAATACAATAGCTGAAAGTGATATCCATAATTTGTGTTTAAGTGTAAAATTGATAATTGGAGAGAAACCTTTGTGAATCCAATCTATAAGATTATCAGAAAAAGTACGTTTATGTTCAGTTTTTTTGCTTAAAAATAAAGAGGAAATCATAGGAATATATGTTAAGGAAAGAATAAACGCACCCAAAATAGCAAAGGATACCACTTGTGCCATTGGGACAAACATCTTACCTTCAATACCTACCAAAAAAAGAATAGGCATATAAACAATTAGTATTATTATTTCACCAAATGCTGCTGCTGTTCTTATTCTTCCTGAGGCTTGAAAAACCTCTTCATCCATTTGTTTTTGCGAAAGTTTTGCAACACCTTGATAGCGATCTTTACCCAAGGAAGAAATTCTATGGACGACACTTTCCACAATAATTACCGATCCATCTACAATCAAACCAAAATCAATGGCTCCCAAACTCATTAAGTTGCCAGATACACCAAAGACATTCATCAACGATATTGCAAATAGCATTGAAAGAGGAATTACAGAAGCTACAATAAGTCCTGCTCTCATATTACCTAAAAACAATACTAAAATAAATATAACAATTAAAGCTCCTTCAATTAAATTTCGTGAAACAGTTCCAATTGCACGATCGACAAGGTCTGAGCGATTTAAAAATGGTTCTATTTTTACACCTTTAGGTAAAGATTTTTGAATAGATTCTATCCTTGTTTCAACATTTTTTATAACTTCATTTGCATTTGCTCCTTTTAACATCATTACCACTCCACCAACAGCCTCTGTTGTATCAACAACAAATGCTCCATAACGAGTAGCATTTCCATATTGAACAGTCGCAACATCATGAATCAAAATAGGAATACCAGATGCATTGTTTTTAACTACAATTTTTTCAATATCCTCTAATGTTTTTATTAGACCTATACCACGAATAAAATAAGCTGTAGGCTTTTTATCAATATAGGCACTTCCTGTATTTTCGTTATTTTTTTGTAGAGCATCAAAAATATCATTAAGTGTAAGATTCATACTCCTTAATGTTTCTGGATTAATAGCAATTTCATATTGCTTAACAAATCCACCGTAGCTATTAATATCTGCAACACCTGGAGTTCCTAACATCTCACGACGTACTATCCAATCTTGAATTGTACGCAACTCCATAGGATTATACTTTTGTAAGTATCCTTTATCTATAGCAAGTCGGTATTGGTATATTTCACCTAATCCCGTTGAAATTGGAGCTAATTCTATTTTTGCTAATCCCACAGGTATCAGCTCTTCTGCTTCTTTTAGCTTTTCGCTCATTTGTTGACGTGCCCAATATACATCTACACCATCTTTAAAAACAACTGTTATTACAGACAAGCCCAATCGAGAAATGGAACGTAGTTCAATAATATTAGGAATATTTGCAACAGCCACTTCAATAGGTGCAGTAATTGCACTTTCAACTTCCTGAACGGCTAGAGATGGAGCAAGCGCTATAACTTGCACTTGGTTATTAGTTATATCTGGAGTTGCATCAATAGGTAATTGAGTTACAGAGTAAACCCCCCAACCAATTAATGCAAACACAAATAGTCCAATAATAAATTTATTCTTTATTGAAAAATGAATGATTTGTTTTATCATATATAAATATCTAAATAAGTTAATACAACTACATAATAACCCCCTTTATTTGATAAATAAATAAGGAAATAAAAAAATAATATTAACTACATTTAGGAGGATTCCAGATATAACTTATATTGAAAGAGGTATATGTGCTATTATATACAGGAAACTGAACTTTTGAAGAAGAATAACATTGAAAATTAATATTAAAATCCAAGTAATATATAGAGAAAATGCAACGATGATACAAACAAGAACCAGAACGATGACTTGTTGAATTTTGATGATTATGACAGTCTGTATCCTTATATACTTCCGTCTTTTTCATAGTGTTATCTTTATAAATATCTAAACTATAAAATGATATAAATATTACAAAGAATAAAAATATGAATAATATATATTCTAATCTTTTCATTTTTTACTTATTCTCTCTTTGAATTAATTCCACAACACTTACAAATATGCTTATTAGTAGGACGACAAACAAATATTTGTCTATAAATATCATCCATCGATGATATTTGATCTTCATTTAATATACTTTTAAGTTGATAATATTGTTTAATTGATTGATCTAAAAGCTGTTTTTGAAAGAAAGTTATTTTATTTTCAAGATTATTAACTTCTAAAGCAGAGTAAGGTTTATTTTTAATATAGTCCATCAACATTTCTTGAGAAACATGTAAACTATCTGTAATTCGAATAGCAATTTTTTGATGTTTTGACTTAATAATAGCATATTCTTTTATTTGGGATTTTTTAAGAAAAAGATGTTCTGAGATATAGCATTTAGTCTTTTGCTTTTCTATATTTCTTTCCACATTTGGATTATTGCGGCAAGTATTATTGAAAAAGAAAAATACATTTACTACTAATAATAGTAATAACACTATTATTACTCCAATAAAATATGATTTTTTCATTATTCAGATTTTCTATATTAAGTCATTAATTGAGAGATAATAATCTACTAAAATATCAAAAGAATATCCTCTCAGAACTTATCATTATTCCTTTTTGATACTTTATAATTTTCATTTCTTTTTTAGTAATTTGTATTATATAATCCTCAAAATAATATATTTAAGTTTAAGACACAAAATTATATATAACCTTACATTTCAATACAAATATTTATTTACTATCTAAATACCTTTCTTTCTGAAGAATTATTACTAGGTAGAATTGAATAATCTTTATATAATAAACAAAAACCAAAAACTAGTTATCAAATAAAGTAGTATATTTTATTAGTGTTAGTAGAATCAAGAGATAGCTACACTATCTTTTGAATCTACTAACACTATATTAAAGAGACAGCACCCCTGTCTCTTTAATCCACGCCACCCAATCTTCAATCTCTTTCCACCAAACCAAACCCCACTCCACTATCTCTAAGCAAAAAAAAGCAGAATAAGATCATACTCCCACAAATAAAATAGAAATTACAAAAGGCATTTCTACGCAGAAATTTGTTATTGAGTAAGATTAATTCTATAACAAAAAGACCATTCTATAAATTAGGATGGTCTTTTTTTGTAATGAAGAATTTCCTCAGTCGAGCAGTATTCGCAAATAAGTCCATGATAACTTTGTAAGCAATTCGTTCACTATTTCAATCTCTTGAAATATATCTAAAAAGAGATTGTTTTAACTAAAACCTTGGGTTTTGGTTGTTTTTCTAACATTTTGCAAGTTTTGGTGTTAATTGTTCGTAATGGCATTGTGGGTTGAGAGTTGAATATTTGAAGAGAGGTGTTGGGGTTGGGGAAATGGTTTATTAATTCTTTATAATAGAATTTGGGGATTTTGAAGAAATTTCTTGGGTTTTTATGTCCTTGGGGAAAAATCACTGATTTTATTTAAAAAATCACCGATTTTTTTTCTAAAATCAGGCTCTTTGTAGAAAAAATCAAACTCTTTGTGAATAAAATCAGTGATTTTTTTCTCAAATTCAGATATTGCGACACGAAAATCTGATAAAAATCAGTTAGATAGCTGTTTTACGAAAATAGAACTTGATTCTACGAAAATAGAATCAAATTCTATTTCGCTAGAATTTGATTCTAGAGAGCAAAAACAAGGTTTTTTGAAGATTTTACCTTATTTCCATTTCTTAATATTAACAAGTGAAGAATGCTTCGTTTGACAACAGAATGCCTATTTACTACTTCAACACAAGGTTTAATTAGTTATGTCCCTTGTTTAAAGGACAAAAAAATCACCCAAAAGATTATGTTTAACCATTGGGGTGTTTTCGTTTAAACTAAGTTGACTTATTTGGGATTTACATTTATTTTAATTGAATATGTTTCCATTTCTTTATTTCTATACTATCCTCTATTGGTTTATAATATAAGACATTATTAACTGAATCTAAACAAAGAGAAATATCATAATTATTATTACCATTATTATTTACATGATACACTATACTTCTCACTGTATCATTAACTGTAGGATAAATAATATTATAAGGATTGTTAGAATTCTTTATTCCCTTAATATAAAACTTACTTACTTTAATAGTTTTATCTATCTCAATCACACTATCAGTTATTGGGTAATTTATGGTATCATTGATAACAATATCCCATCCTATGGTATTATTATTAATAGATAAATTAGCAAATAAAAAAGTATTTATTTGCTTGGTATTAGTATATTCTTCAACAATAATTGGAATATTCAAAATATCTTCAACCTCACTTTTTAAAATGATTTTATTTTTAGATACGTTCCAATGACCACTTGAATATTCAAAAATATGATCAAATTTGTATTGATAGACAAACGTACTATCATCGTTTAATTTTAAGTGATGCAATACATATAAATTATTATTATCAATAGTTTGACTGTATTCCCCCTCAATATTATAACTAGCTTTACAACCAAAACAGATAATAACAGATATTAAAGTAACTATCAAAATAAATTCTATTCTCTTCATAATACTCTTATAAATAATCTCCTCTTTCTAAAATCAAAATGAATTACTTCACTGCTCAAAGATAGAAAAAATATTTTAATTATCTGGAAGAGTTAATAATAAATTGAATAAAAAATCGCCCCAAAGATTATGTTTAACCTTTGGGGTGATTTATATTTTTATGCTTTTGTTGTTTTTTTAGTGCAAAAATCGTTTTACCAATTCTTTCTATATTCTCCTGCGCTTTCGGTTGGTGGTTTTGATTCGTTTTGAATTTCTTGTTGATATTGTGTGCAATCCATCTCTATTGATAGGTCTTCTGGTCGGAAGAAATCTCCTTCAAAGAATTTTAATGATCTATCTTTTTCGCATTTATTTAGGAATAATCCATAGATTGGAAGCGCCATTGAGGCTCCTTGACCAAGATTTGTTGAACGGAAATGTATCGAACGTATTTCTCCTCCTACCCATACGGCTGTTGCAAGACGTGGGTTGATACCAATAAACCATCCATCGGAGTTATTATCTGTTGTTCCTGTCTTTCCTGCAATAACAGAACGCACTCCATAACGGTATCTTAGTCTTGCACCTGTTCCTGATTCTACAACGCCCTTCATTAAGTCTAATACTAAATAGGAAGTTTGTGCATCTAAGGCAACATTTGACTTTGTTGTAAAGCTTTCCAATACCATTCCTTTATTGTCACAAATCCTTGTTATCATGATTGGCTCAATATGATTACCTCTATTTGCAAGAGTAGCCATTGCACTAGCCATCTCAAATACTGAAAGGTCTGGTGTGCCAAGACATATTGAAGGATAACGAGAAACTGGAGACTTAATCCCCATACGTCTTACCAACTCAACAACTGAACCTGGTGTGGTATAGTCTTTTATAAGTCTTGCTGAGACATAGTTTACAGAATTAGCTAAAGCCCATTTTAGTGTTACCATTTCTCCCTCACGTGCATCGTCAGAATTCTTTGGAGTCCAATTGTCATAGTTCTCAAATGTTACTGACTGATTAGGCACAGTAAAACATGGTGATAATTGATTGTCCTTCATTGCCGCAGCATAAACAAATGGCTTAAAGGTTGAACCTACTTGTCTTCGTCCTAAGGTTGCATTATCATATTTAAAATATTTGTAGTCTATACCTCCAACATATACTTTTACATGTCCTGTCTGAGGCTCAACTGATACAATACCTGTGTTAAGGAAAAATTTATAATAACGTAGGGAATCCCAAGGAGTCATTATAGTATCTCTATCTCCTGACCAAGTAAAGATTCTCATTTCTGTCTTTTTCTTAAACTCCGCCTTTATCTCACTATCGGAATATCCATCTTGTTTTAAGTTACGATAACGGTCAGAATTCTTCATGGCTTGAGTTAGAGTGTTTTGAATATCTTCATCAGACAAGCCTGTGAATGGAGCATTTTTGTACCCTTTTATATGATTAAAGAACTGCGCTTGCAAGTTTATCATATGTTCTTTTACAGCTTGCTCTGCATATTTTTGCATCCTTGAATCAATGGTAGTATAAATCCTTAATCCATCTTTATGTACATCATAAGGATCACCATTAGGTTTTTTATGGTCCTTACTCCACTCTTTAATATAGTTTCTTACATATTCTCTGAAATATGTTGCTATACCTTCATCGTGAGATTGTGGATTATAATGGGAAATATCGAGTGGTTTCTTCGATGCTTCTTCAAGTTCTGCATCGGTTAAATAATTATACTTAGTCATCTGTGCTAAAACCGTATTTCTTCTCTCTTTGGAACGCTCTGTTTTTCTTACTGGGGAATATGCTGATGGAGCCTTAAGCATACCTATCAATACTGCCGCCTCTTCAAGCTTAAGTTCTGATGGTTGTTTGTCAAAAAATGTTCTTGATGCAGTTTTTATACCAAAGGCGTTGGAACCAAAGTCCACAGTATTAAGATACATTGTCAATATCTCATCCTTTGTATAGTTTCTTTCTAGTTTAATGGCAACTACCCATTCTTTTAATTTTGAATAGATAACCCCTACCTTTGATTGCCTTTCTCTTGGGAAAAGGTTTTTCGCTAGTTGTTGGCTAAGTGTAGACCCTCCTCCTGAGTTTCTATTTCCTCCAAGCACTGTTTTACCTAAGACTCTAAATAAACTTCGCATGTCTACTCCTGAGTGTTCATAAAAACGAACATCTTCTGTTGCTATTAAGGCATTGATAAGATTTTTTGGTAATTCGGAGTATGATACATTAGAACGGTTCTGAAAACCTATATATCCAAGCGTTTCTCCGTCTTCGGCAAATACTTCTGAGGCTTGATTGGATTGAGGATTTTCCAATTCTTCAAAAGAGGGCATAAATCCCAACCAACCTAAGGACAAGAAGAAGAAAAATAATGTCATAAATGCTAGAAAACCAAGATAGATTTTCCACATCTTCTTTACATATAATGATGCATCTGTCTTTACTTCCTTTTTGTTAGAAGATTTATTTTGTGCCATACTATTTAGTTTTTCTGTATTCTATATGTAAGCCAATATTTTTAATACCAACTATGCTTGTGTCTCTTGTTGCTTGTTCTATCTCAAACTTATACTTTCCCTTTAGTGGAAAGATTACGTTCTTTGTAAACCAAAAACGATTATCCTTTATACTTCCACTTCCCTTTCCTGTCCATGTACCATCAGGATAAGCTAAGTAACATTCAACAGTATCGCACCTAGTTACAGAACCATCTGGATAAATTGTTTTTATAAAAAAGTAAATATTTGATTTTGGATAATCTACTGTGTTTCTTAGGTTGATTGCAAAATCATATAACCTTAAGGTGTCTTTGATTTCTACCTCAAACTCTACTATATCTGATTTATTCCAACCCTTAACATTTACTTCTTTTGTCTGATCGAATACAAGGTTATTATTGCATGAGACAAATAGAAATGATAATAATACAAAACCGAATAATAAGTTTTTCATCTCTTGAATATATTATTTTTGGTGCTATTGAACATTATTAAGCTTTGACTTAGTCTCTGTCTTTATTTGGTATGATTCTAAATCATCAACCGATTGACTCGCTCTGTTTCTAGAAATTATCTCTTTTACTGAATCAACAGATAGCATCATGAACTCTGATTTACCTTCGTAAACATACCACATTATTCTTTTAAACACATCTGTTTTAATATAAATAGCTTTACCTTTTCTTGTATGGAGTGGCACTCCTATTTCTGGAAATGTCTTTAACTCATCTAAATACACATCATATTCGAAATTAAGGCAACATTTTAGTTTTCCACACTGACCTGCAAGCTTTTGAGGATTAGGAAAGAGTTGTTGTACTCTTGCTACCTGAGTAGAAACAGAATTAAAAGTGTTCAACCATGTGCTACAGCAAAGCTCTCTTCCACATGTGCCAATACCTCCCAAACGTGAAGCCTCTTGCCTTGCTCCAATTTGTTTCATTTCAATTCTTACTCTAAATTCTTCTGCCAAAGATTTAATAAGTTGACGAAAGTCTACTCTATCATCTGCGGTATAATAAAAAATAGCCTTTGAGTTATCTCCTTGATATTCTACATCATTTATCTTCATATCAAGTTTTAGATTAGAAGCTATTTCTCTTGTCCTGAATATTGTTTGATCTTCTCTTTCTATAGATTGCACCCATTTTTCAATATCTGCTACCTTTGCTCTACGATAAAGTTTCTTGACGTTTTCTGATTCGGGATTTACCTTCTTTCTCTTCATTTGTACTCTGCAAAGCTCTCCAACCAAGGTAATAATACCAATATCATGACCTGGCGATCCTTCAACAGCAACGACATCTCCTTCAACTATTTCTAATCCTTCAGGTAAACGATAAAAATCTTTCCTAGAATTTTTAAATCGAACCTCTACACAATCAAAGAAATTTACATTTGCAGGAGGTATTATCTTACTCATCCAGTTATGAACGTGTAGTTTTGCATTCCGTTCCAATTCATTAATATCTATTGGAGTATATGATTGAGGGACATTTATCACCCCTCTTGTTAGCATATCTGATGGAGTAAATTTGTTTTTCCCAACTACTGGATCTTCGTCGTAATATGGATGTACAAACTGATCCCCGAAAATCATTTCTTTTTCTTCGTCACTATAGGTAGTCTTTTTCTCTTTCTTACGCCTAAAGCTTGTTCCTTGATGATCAAAAGACAACCCTTCTGCTGATTCATTCTCAAATTCAACATCTGATAATTTGTAATCTTCAATTATTTCCTCTTCTGTTTTTTCTCTTGGTTCAGACTCAACCCCCTCTATATTTTTTGCATTTTCTAATGCTTCATCATTATCAAAATTCTCTGTATTCATATTATTTATTAATCAATAAAAAACCTAATTTAATTGATAAATCAAGAAAAACAATCTTCGCATTTCCATTTCTTTCAACGTGCAAGATTGCTCCCTCAATTTCTTTATATATTTTTTCTATATTTTTCTCTGTAATAAAATTTGGGAAATTATCCCTAAACTTCTGCTCACAATTTTCCAGTGGGTTAGCTTCAATCGTCAACCCCATCTTTACTATAAAACATTTTTGAAAAACATCTAACGTAAAATTTAGAAACTGTTTTTCTTCCTCTCTGCCTAACTTTGAAATATCCTCAACAACCTTCATTATCTCTGAAATCTTTGAGTTGACTTGAAAGCAATTTCTCATCCATTCAACAAACAAATTTAAATATGGAAGTTCTTTCTCTTTGTATTTTGAGGATTTGTTTGGCACCTTAATAAGTTGAGTCCTTGAAAGGATAGTAGGGAGTATATTTTCTCTATCTTGTGTTATTAAGAAGAAAAGAGTCTTCTCATAAGGTTCCTCCAATATCTTCAAAAGTTTTGGAGCTGCATCATAGTTTAATTTATCTACTGCCCAAATGATCATAATTTTAAACTCAGACTCATATGACTTGACATTTAAAGCAGCAATTATATCATTTGCATCTCTAACATTTATTTGACCTTGTTTATTGCCAATATCCAAGTATGAGTACCAATCATCAAGCTTAACATAACCATCACTTTTAAGTATAAAATCTCTAAATTCATTCATTAGAAGTATTGATGAATTTTTAGAATCAATTTTCTTTGTTGTTGTATTTGGAAAAATAAAATGAAGATCTGGATGAATTAACTTAGAATATTTCTTGCAAGATGGACATTCTCCACAAGAATCTGCTAACAAAGATTCCTTTGTATTAGATTCAAATCTTTGTTTATTTGTGCAGTTAAGATATTGAGCATAAGCTAAACAAATTGCAAAAGCACCTGAAGATTCATCTCCATAAAATAATTGAGCATGACTAACCCTTCCTTGATCGGCAATTTTGATCAAGGAATTTATCAAATCATATTGCTCAAAAAAATGAGAGAATTGCATAAACTTTATCCTTCTATTAGAAAGACAAATGTACGACAATTCTCTCAATTAATAACAATATTACAGGAAATTGATTGATTTTTTAGTATTCAAATTCTATTTCCGTAGAACTATTAAAATCAGGTTTAACCTCATTTTCGTCTCTCATTGTGTTTCTTTGAAGAGAAACAATCATTGCTCCAATCATTTTAGTCATTTCAACTAGAGTATCATTAGACTGATTGAATTGCTCATCAGAAAAAACTCCAATCTTGTTTGCTAAAGTAGCTATTACAACACATTCCCTTACGGCAGTCTTTGCATCTTTCAAGAAAGCGACAAATTGAACCTTGTGACGTGAAGAACCTTCAGCAATGTTTAATGAAATTTTTAATGAAGCATTCATTAATGGCTTTACAACCACTTTTAACTCGTAATTATTAGCTGATTTTGTTTGTTCAGCAATCCAGTTAAAATAATCTAAAGATTTATGATATACTCTTAAATCTTCAAATCGGAAGAAACTTACTGGTTTAGTTTGATTTTCCATACTTTAGTTTATTTTAAATTAGTATTTCATCTCCCTTAATTATAAAGATGAACTTATATATATTTTAGCTTTTACTATTCTATTCCTGAATAATATTTCATAAACTGTACTCTATGAAATGATGATGCATCTTTATTTTTTCTTGTTGCTAATTTCCCTTTAAAGTCAGGAATAGAATTATATCCTTTTGCTTCCATCCAAGAAATTAACTTTTCATTTGCCTTTGTAATGAATTCATATCCTTCTGTATATATGGCTGAAACTACTTGAATAGTATCTGCCCCTGCAAGTAACAATTTAATAGGGTCTTCTGTTCTATAAACCCCAGTTCCTGAAGTTAGATTTGATCTAATCTCATGTGAAAGGATTGCAGTCCATCTAAGTGTATTGTAAAATTCATATTGAGAACTAAGCTTTGCAACAGGATATGTTTCCAAAGTATCAATATTCAAATCACAAGTATAAAACCTATTAAATATATTCAAATTAGAAATTCCTAGCCAGGATACTTTTTGAGCAAATCGTGTTAGTGATGTAAAATAATTACTTATTTTCAATGAAATTGGCAAGCTAGTTGCCCTCTTTATCACCTGAACCACGTCTTCATATAATCTTTCAACATCTTCATGAGACAAATTAATATCAGATGGGAGAATAAACATATTTAATTCAATTCCATCTGCTCCAGCCTCTTCAATCTTTTTCACAAAAGACATCCATTCAGATGCAGAAATACAATTTATACTAGCAATTACTGGTATTGTTAATTTGCTTTTAGCCTCCTTAATTAAGTCTAAATACTTTGAAATAGATTCTTGTCTAGTACTTTGTTTAATATAATCGTAAGCTTCAGGGTACCCACTGAAATTTGAGCTAAGTACACGAACATTAACATTCATCTCTTGTGTAATTTGCTCTTCAAATAATGATTTTAATATAACTGCACCTGCTCCTGCTTGTTCTATCTTCAATAGATTTTCAATATTTGAAGTTAAATCACAACTTCCAACAATAATCGGACTTTTTATCTCAAAGCCCATGAATTTAGTAGTTATATTCATAGCCGTATTATTTTCAAGCTACAAAACTATAAAATAAATTTGTAAAAAACAAAATAAATTGATAATTATAACATTTAAGGAAAAAAAAATAGTTGTTTATAGCCATTTTGAAAGAAAAATGTATCTTTGCAAACAAATTTTAAAAATAGTTTATATCAAAAGATTATGAGCACAGAAAACAAAAACACTCCTGAACACAAAGATCTTGCTGTAGGTGAAGTTATTACAAATGCAGAACACTTTATTGAAAAGAATCAAAAGATTATTTTAATTGTTATTGCAGCTATAGTATTAGTTATTGGAGGATACTTTGGTTACAAAAAGCTTTATGCTGAACCAAGAGAAGCTACTGCCGCAGCTGAATTATTTGCAGCTGAGCAATATTTCAAAAATGACGATATGGAAAAAGCCTTAAAGGGAGATGGAAAAAACTTGGGTTTAGTTGCATTTATTGATAAATATGGAAGTACAAAGAGTGGTAATTTAGCTAATTTCTACGCTGGTTGTGCTTATATGTCTAAGGGAGAATTCCAAAAAGCAATTGATTTCCTAGAAGATTTCAATGCAGAAGATGCATTTCTTGGAAACCAATCAAAATCTTTAATAGGAGATTGCTATATGGAATTAAATAAAGTTGACGATGCTATTAATTCTTACAACAAAGCATTAGAAAATCCTAATGATATGACTACTCCTTTTAATCTTTATAAACTTGGATTAGCTTATGAGGTTAAAAAAGATAATGCAAAGGCATTAGAAGCATACAAAAAAATAAAGACAGACTTCCCTAACTCTGCTGAGGCTCGTGAAATAGAAAAGTATATAGTTAGACTAGAGAACTTATAAGATAATTTTTAGTATTTTTGAAAAAGAGAACTTTACGGTTCTCTTTTTTTTTATTTACATCAATATCATTTTGTGTTATGGCTAAATGGAAATTTCAACGGTTAGTATTATTAATATCAGCAATATTATTAATAGGTAAGTTTATTGCCTTCTTTATTACTAATTCTGCAGGAGTATATTCCGATGCTATGGAAAGCATTGTAAATGTTGTAGCAGGATTTATTAGCCTTTTATCTTTACGCTGGGCTGCAAAACCTGCCGATAAAAAACATCCTTTTGGACATGGAAAGGTAGAATTAATATCTGCCTCAATTGAAGCTTTGCTAATAATGATTGCTGGTGGACTTATTATTTTTGAAGGTATAAAAAGAATTTATCGACCTAGTGAATTGAATAGCCTTGATATTGGGATGATTATTGTTGCCGCAACAGGAATAATAAACTATATTTTGGGTTATTGGAGTATTGCAAAAGGCAAGAAGACAAATTCTATGGCTCTAGTTGCAGGAGGAAAGCATCTACAAAGTGATACCTACTCAACAATAGGGTTAGTTCTTGGCTTGTTATTGGTAAAACTGACTAACTTGGTAATCTTAGACAGCTTACTTGCATTATTATTTGGTTCTATAGTAATTATTACTGGGATAAGGATTCTTAGAAAAACTTTTGCTAACCTTGTCGACGAAAACGATAAAGAGGAACTAAAACTAATTGCTGAAAGAATTAGCAAGCATAAAGATGAAGATTGGATAGATATTCATAACCTAAGAGTTATTAGATATGGAAGTTCATTACATATTGATTGCGACCTTACTCTTCCATTCTTTTACACAATAAAACAAGGTCATTCTGCTACAGAAAAACTTAAATCGGCATTAATGGAAGACTTTAATGAACTTTGTTTCTCTGTACATTCAGACTCCTGCGATGAAAAATATTGCAAAATGTGTACAATGTCTTCATGTAATTATAGAAAAGAAGAATGCACTCAACCATTTAATTTTTCTGTCGACAACTTAATCACTTTGGAAGAAGATTAATCATTTTAGGGAGAAATATTTGTATAATTAAAATTAAATTATACCTTTGTCTTATAATTTAATACCATACAATATGAAAAAATTAATTATTTTAATCGGAATATTAATTTGTAGCTTGAATATTATTGCTCAAGATATTATTTCAAGGAAGAATCCTAAAAGTATTATAAACTGTAAAATAACAGAAGTTCGCTCAAGCTTTATTATCTACACAATAATAGTTGATGATCTTGAAAAAGAGTTTAGTATTGAAAAAAGTAATATTGAATATATTAAGTTTTCAAACTCCGAAATAATTGATTTTGGAAATAATGAAGTAGTTGCCGATTCTAAGAAAGAAAAATCGAAAAATGATGAGGATAAAGAAATTGATAATAATATAAAAATAGATATTGAATCACTTATCAAGGGCAATACTAATAATGCAATAAAATTCGAATTTCTTTCTCCCATGCTTGGCTTCACTGAAATTTATTATGAAAGACATCTAAAACACGGTATCAGTTGGCAAGTTGGATTAGGAATTATCGGTTTAGGAAACACTTCAAAAGACGCTACTTTTAGAGGTCTAATGCTTAAGGGAGGCTATCGTTTCTATCGAGTTCCAGAATTTTATGCTCGTCAAAATGAATATACTCATATACTAAAAGGAGCCTATGTTATGCCTGAGATAAAACTAACATATTATGGTTATAAAACAGATTATGAAAATATCTCCTATCAAAATACTATTGGCAGCATGAGTCTAATGATAAATGGAGGTAAACAATGGGTTTTCTCTAATCGTTTTCTGATAGACTTAAGCGCTGGAGTAGGTACAGGATATTATTTTTCAAAACACGATGATAATCCTGATAATATTTGGTTCTATAATTTTCTTTATCGTGGGACAAGTCCAATTATGTGTAGTGCAAGCCTTAAAATAGGTTACCTATACAAAGACAGAAAGAAAACAAAGTAATACGTTTTGAATCAATTTTAAACATTGAATAACCTTTATAAATAAACGTACTTATTCTTTAGAAAAACTCTTCGTTTTCAAGAAAAATTATTAGATTTTCATTCCTCAAATACTTCGTAATTTTTTCTAAATACGAAGTATTTTTTATTTAATGAATAAATAATCACAATCATTATATATATATATATAGCAACTAATGTATAGCAATATAATTAAGCATATTACGTAATTGAATAAATGTCATACTACATCTTTATCTATTACAAAAAAAAAGAGAGTATATTACAACTCTCTTTAAATTAGTTTTTTCAAATATGTATTATTCAAATGATATTATCGCTTTCTTGATAATTTCTATTGCCTCTCTTAATTGTTCTTCTGTAATAATCAATGGTGGAGCAAAACGAATAATATGTCCATGTGTAGGCTTTGCTAACACTCCCATGTCACGCATCTTTAAACATACATCCCATGCCTCTTTTCCATTCTTTGGACGGATAACAATTGCATTCAAAAGACCCTTTCCTCTAACAAGTTCAATCATTTCCGATTTAACTTTGCCAATTTCTTCTCTAAATACCTTTCCTAAATATTCTGCTTTTTCAGCTAGTTTTTCTTCCTTAACAACCTCAAGTGCTGCTATTGCAACCTTACCTGCTAAGCAGAAACCTCCAAAAGTAGAACCATGTTCTCCTGGCCCAATTGTAAGCATAACCTCATTATCAGCAAGTACAGCAGAAACTGGAATCACACCACCAGAAAGAGCTTTCCCTAGGATAATAATATCTGGACGAACTCCTTCATGATCAACAGCTAAAAGCTTTCCTGTACGAGCAATACCTGTTTGTACCTCATCTGCAATAAATAATACATTGTGTTTCTTACATGTATTATAACAAGTTTTTAGATAACCTTCATCTGGGACAAAAACACCAGCCTCACCTTGAATAGGTTCAACTAAGAAAGCTGCAACGTTTTTACCGTGTTTTTCCAATACTTCTTCAAGAGCCTTAGAGTCATTATAAGGAATGCGAATAAATCCAGGAGTGAAAGGACCAAACTGTCCATAAGAATCTGGATCATTAGACATAGATACAATAGAAATTGTTCTACCATGGAAATTACCATCACAACAAATTATTATTGCTTCGTTTTCAGGAATTCCCTTTACTCTATATCCCCAACGACGAGCAAGCTTAAGAGCTGTTTCATCTGCCTCTGCACCTGTATTCATCGGTAATACCTTATCGTATCCGAAATATTCTGTGATATATTTTTCGTAAGGTCCTAATGTATCATTGTAGAAAGCTCTTGAAGTAAGTGTAAGAGTTTGAGCTTGATCGCATAATGCCTTTACAATTTTTGGGTGACAGTGACCTTGATTAACAGCTGAGTAAGCTGAAAGAAAGTCAAAATATCTTTTTCCTTCAACGTCCCAAACAAAAGGGCCTTCACCTTTAGATAATACCACTGGAAGTGGGTGATAGTTGTGAGCTCCGTAATGGTGCTCCATTTCCATTAATTCTTCTGATCTAGTCATAATTCTTCAATGTTTTAAATTATTTGTCTTAGTATTTAATAAAAAATTGTACTCTGCAAATATAGGAACTTTATTCTAAGTACCAAACAATGAAATGTTAATAAAAAGATTACCTACCTATATTTCTAAAGGCTTTAAAGAATATGTTAAAATCTGTCTGCAAAGAATAATTTCGAGCATAAAGGAGGTCTAAGCGATGGAGAGTATTCTTGTCAATATTATTATAATCCAGAGAATCCTTTGTTGTAAGAATACCTTTTTTTATTAGAGGTAGATTTTTATGTTTTAAATCTATGCTTGAATAACCTATCCAAGTCCTATATGCAAAGAAGACTAAAATACAATTCCTCCATATTCCTAAAGGATTTTTTAAGAAAAGGAATAATAATGGGGATAGTATAAAGATAAGTATTGAAAGAAAAAAGTCAAAGAGTCTTTTATTCCTTTTATTGTCTTCGGTGGTTATAGAGTTTATTGAAACAACATAAAGATCTGTTGGAGTATTAATTGTATTACTTCCTATAATAAAATCGGTAGATGGAGGAGCGATTGTAAAATGAATGTCATTTGCTTGTAATTGAGCCATCATGCTAATAATCTTCTGTTGAGAAAGACATTTTGCACAAAAGATTACTTCATTGATTTTGTAAATTCTCAATATTTCTTGTATCTGATTGGCGCTTCCTATAAAATTTGGGTTTGAGTTTTCTTTTTCTTGAGGCTCAACCAATCCAATAAATTCAGCTTGAACATCGGTTGTCCTTAAAAGGTCTGCAACCCTTACTGCTTCATTTTCATTTCCAATGATTATATATCTTTTGTATGCCCTATCGCTTAATGACCATTTACCTGAATAAAGAAATCTATATACAAATCTTATAATAATAATAATAAACAATGAAACTACTGCACCTAATAAAACTAAAGCACGTGAATACCTTAACTCCTCTGGCAATAGAGAATAAAATACGAGAATTGTTATCATTCCAAAAAATACGCCAGAAACTATCTTTTGTATTCTTATTGGTTTGGAATACCCCCCAGAAAGATAAATAGAAAACAGCCAAATTGCTATATATATTGGTACAACCCCAAACAAATATTCTTTTGGATAATAATTGGCATCATTCCATATATTTACACTCCACCATTTTTCTAAAAAATAATAGCTAAAAAATACTAAAACAAAATCTAATACAGGGAGTAGCATATCTTTAAAAATTCTTGAACAGAAAGATAGTGCAGCTCTTAGCCAAATAGCGAGCTTAATTATTATTGAAAATAAAACATTAGCTCTTGAGGAAAGATGTTTTTTTGCAAATATAGCCATTGCATTATAGAAGGTATAAACATAGTTCAAAGAACCCTTCTTAGTACTCTCTCCCTTATAATGTATTATTCTTGCCTGAGGAAAATAATAGTTTTTATATCCACCCTTAGTAATACGATAAGATAAATCAATATCCTCTCCATACATAAAATAATCCTCATCCAATAAACCTACCTTATCCAAACACTCTTTTCTCATAAGCATATATGCACCAGCTAAAACATCAACCTCATTTGTTTGTTCATAAGAAAGATGCCCCATATAATAACCAGCATATTTTTTTGAATGTGGGAAAAGTTTGGTAAGCCCACTCATTTTGCAAAAAGAAACCCATGGACTTGGGAAACCCCTCTTACTCTCTGGCAATATTTTACCTGCACCATCAATCATCTTCACACCTAATCCTCCTGCCTCTAGATGAGAGTCCATAAACTCTATACATTTTTCAAAAGTATCCTCTTCTACAACTGTATCTGGATTTAATAGTAGAATATATTCACCTTTAGCTATCCTCATTGCCTGATTATTAGCCTTAGAAAAGCCAACATTATCTTTGTTTGCAATTAGAATAACCTCAGGAAACTTCTCCTTTAACATGATGATTGAATTATCCACAGAGTTATTGTCAACAACAAAAACCTCAGCCTCAATATTCTTACAAGCATCTCTTACAGAATACAAGCAATGCTCTAAAAAATAGGCAACATTATAATTAACAATAACAATAGATATTTTCATCACTAAAGATTTAGGTTTGCAAAGATAATTTTTTTAATGAAAAATAAAAAATGAAAAATGAAAAAGGTATATTTGCAAATTAAAATATTAAACAATGGGAATAATAAAATGGATAACTAGTATCGCTGGTGCACTAATAGGAGGAGGCTTCCTCGGAGGAATAATTGGATATGCCGCTGGCTCATTATTAGAGCAACTTATCTCAAAAGAATACAAAGGAGTTACTAAACAACAAGGTGATTTTTCAATAAGTCTATTAGTCCTTTCTGCATCAATTATGAGAGCAGATCATAAGGTAATGAAATCTGAATTGGACTTTGTAAAAGAATATTTAATAAGACAGTTTGGAGCCGAGCATGCACTTAATCGTCTCGAAATCCTAAAAGAACTATTAAATAGAGATATTAATATTCAGGAGGCTTGTAACGAGATAAGATACGCACTTCCTTATTCAACAAAACTTCAACTACTCCATTATTTATTCGGAATAGCTATTGCAGATAATCATTGCAATGAAGCTGAAAAAAATCTAATTTCTAATATAGCAAATCTATTAGGGCTAACACATTCTGACTACAAGACTATTGAGGCAATGTACTTCAAAAATACCGATTCAGCATACACCATTCTTCAAATAGAAAGACAAGCATCTGAGGAAGAGATTAAGAAAGCGTATAGAAAACTTGCCTTAAAATATCACCCAGATAAGGTTGCAACAGTTGGAGCTGATGCTCAAAGAGCTGCTAAAGAGAAATTCCAACAAATAAGTAATGCTTACGAACAAGTTAAAAAGGAAAGAAATATAGCATAATATGTTTACAGAATATTCTCTATGGCTCTTGATACCTATTATTATCATATCTCTTTTGGGAAGTATATTACTATATTTATACCCAAAACGTGCTTCATATAATAATAAGCAATTAATTATTCTATCTTCATTAAGATTCATAGGATTATTCTTAGTTCTATCTTTGATTATTGCCCCAGTAATAAAGCACAAAGAGAATATTATTCAAAAACCAATCATTGCTATTCTACAAGACAACTCCTCATCATTACTTCTAACAAAAGATTCAAGTTTTTATAAAGAGAATTACATAAAAAAATTAGAGAATGTTAGAGATGAACTAAGTGAAAACTATGATGTAAAAATAATAAGTTTTGGTTCTAATAGCAAAGAAATCATCTCCAAAAATTTAAAGAATGAAATAACTTACAATGATTTTGCTACTGATATTTCAGATTGTATATTAAAAGTAAATGACAAATATTCTAACTCAAACCTCTCTTCAATTATTCTTTGTTCAGATGGAATTACCAATAAAGGTAATAATCCTCTTAATTCAATTAAGGATTTGCAAGTACCCATATACACTATTGCAATGGGAGATACCACAATTAGAAAAGACCTTGCAATTAGTGAAACAAGATATAATCAAATAGCATATCTAAATAATAAATTTCCATTAGAGATTATTGCACTAGCTCAAAAAGCAAACGCAAACTCCAGTATCATTCGAGTAAAGAAAGATGGTAGAACTCTTTTCGAAGAAAAATTCAATATTGATAATGACAATTTCTTAAAAAGTTTCACTTCAATTCTTAGTGCAGATAAGGTTGGAATACAACGTTATACTATTAGTTTGGAAATATTAAAGAATGAACAAACAATAGAGAATAATTCAAGAGATATATTTGTTGAAGTTCTTGATTCAAGGCAGAAGGTATTAATTATTGCTGCATCTGCCCACCCAGATATTTCTGCAATTAAACAATCCATTGAGTCAAATGAAAATTACGAAGTAAACTCATATCTTTTCAACCAATCTCCAAAAGAAATAAAGGATTATAACATAGTTATACTTCATCAACTACCAAGCAATAATCCAGAACATGTAAAAGAGATTAATCGAATTAATGAAGCAGGAATACCAATTCTTTATATTATTGGTTCACAAACAAATCTTTCATATTTCAATTCTCTTTCAACAGGAATAAACATAAGCAATACAAGAGTAAGCTCAAACGAAGTTAGTGCAAGTTTCAATCCTAATTTTACATACTTCAGCATTAGCAAAGAAACAGAAAATATACTACCAATGTTTCCTCCTCTTATTTCTCCTTTTGGAAATATTACATCCTCTCCAATAACTCAAAGTCTTGCAAATCAAAAAATAGGGTCAATAAATACAAACTATCCATTAATTGCATATTCAAATAATACTAATCAAAGAGTTGGGGTTATTTTTGGAGAAGGGTTTTGGCGTTGGCGTTTACAAAACTATCTAATAAACCAGACTCATAATCAAACAAACGAGATTATACATAAGAGTATTCAATACCTTGCCTCAAAGGTTGATAAAAGTCGTTTTAGAGTAATATGTGACAATGTATTTGCTGAGAATCAATCCATAATTATGGATGCAGAGCTTTATAACGATAGTTATGAACTAGTCAATGAGCCTGAAGTAAACTTAACAATCTCTAATGAATCAGGGAAAAAATATCCATTTACATTCAGCAAAACCTCAAATGCTTATCACCTTATCTGCGGCATATTACCTTCTGGCAAATATACCTATACTGCAAAAACAAACTATGGAGGAAAGGTATTCACTGCAAATGGAGTATTTCATGTATCAACACAAAACACTGAAGCAATAAGTCTTGTTGCAGATCACAACCTATTATTTAATATATCTAGTCTTACGTCTGCAAAAATGCTTTATCCAAGAGATGTTGAAAAAATAATTGACCTATTAAAGAAAAGGACAGATATCAAACCTATAATTCATCAAAATATAAGCCACCACAAGCTCATTGACCTATGGTGGTACTTATTAATAATTGTTTTGATATTCTCTATAGAATGGTTCTTAAGAAAGTATTGGGGAAATTTATAAACCCTAAAATTTATCAATAATTATTTATCGCTTTTCCAAGTATAAATTTGTTTTAGCATTATTTCTCTTTCTTCATTAGTAATTGAAGTTACAGCATTAAAATAATGCGTTTGTTTATACTCAATTCCACAAAACTCAAAGATACTAACCTTTAAATCATTATCAAGAGCTTTAATGATATTATGTTCGAGCAAATAATCATGAGGATTACCTGTTGTTACAATAGCCTCAGCCCTCTTGCCTTTCAAAAGTCCCTCAACTCCATTTTCTCCATATTTGTAAGCAAATCCATATGCTAAAACCCTATCGAAGAAACCCTTCATTAAGGCCGGCATTGTTCCCCACCACATTGGAAAAACAACAGAAATCTTATCTGCCCATTTAATCAATTCCATATATGGTTTAACATCAGGAGCATAATCACCCTTTGCCATATATTCAAAGTCTTTCGCACCAAGTAATGGATTAAAATTATCATCAGAAAGACTAACAAATTTCACTTCTAAATCTCTCTCTTTAAGAGACTCAACTCTTGCCTTAGCCACTGCGGCACAAAAACTACTCTTTGAATTATGATGTGCCAAAATTACCAAATGTTTCATTATTATATTTTTATATATTAATACTCTACGTAGAATTAAAACAACAAATAAGTATTTTGGTTCATGATAATAAGATATATTTTTTGCCAAACAAACTTATTTACATATTTTTGTAGAATAATTCCAAAAAGACAACTATGAAATTATCTCCAACAAATATTTTTCACAAAGATAATTTGATATACTTATTATTACTAATAGTATATATAATTGCGCTTTATCCTTTGAGTTATGTTGGTTTAACAACCTGTGATGATTTAAGTTATTATTTGATGTCAGGTAATTGGAATTCAATACTTGACGTTGTAAATTATGTTGGCGAGCAAGGTCGGTTTGGTTTCTTTATTACTATATGGTTTAATTTTATTCCCTACCTAATTGATAATAATCTATGGCATAGCCTTTGCCTTATTATCCCTATTGCTATTAGCTTTTTACTATTTATAAAAATTATCAAGAGGGTATTCAATGATAATTCACTAACACTATTAGTAAGTATATTACTTGCAACAAATATGCAAATAATGGGGAAAACTCATTTAACATCCACCCACCCCATTTATTTTTGCTTTGCCTTTTGTTTGATACTTATTGCAATATTATTAGCTCTAGATTCCTATAAAGTTGACAGAAAACATTTACGTATTATTTCATCAGTTTTAATATTCTTTGCCTCATGTTTTTATGAAATATTCCTTGCTTATTTTTTGATTATGTTACTAATAGTTCTTTGGAAAAACAATATATTCAAGGGAGTATCTAAGATAAAACTCAATAATTCGTTAAAAGAATTTTATCCTTATCTAATTTCCTTTTTATTTTTTATCGCAATATATTTTACTTTCCGATATTACTTCCCTTCAAGTTATGAGGGTTCTCAATTTAATCGAAATTTCAGACTAATCGATTTTATTAACTCTGCAAATCTATTAGGAACATACTCAATACCTCTACAATCCTATTTTAATTATAGTGATTTATTAATTAGATATTCACCTTACACCGACTCTGCTTTCTATCCTTATAGAATTGAGCTTACTGTTGCTATTATAGGTATAATTTCCAGTTTAATGACATATTATTTATTGCTTAAACATAAGCCAAAAAAATCAATAATCTACATATTTGGATTAATCATTGGGGTTATACTATTCTATTTACCAATAATCATATCTCCATTATCAAATATGCATTACCAATCGGGTTTAGATACTCATATTCCTAGTTTCTTCTCTCATTTTGGTGCAACAATTTTTATAGCATGCCTCATCCTATTAATATATAATCTATTTTCTAAAAACAAATCAATTGCCATAACTCTTCGCATAATCTTTAGTCTATTGGTATTGATAGTTACAATTTTGACTCAATCCACAAACAAAGCCATTGCCTATGATTTAAAGGCATCAAACACAAGATTTGAGATAGTAAGAGATTTCTTTAGTCACGATTTAATAAGCCCTTATCACCATATGACAGGATTTTGTTTCGAAGATGTACATAAATCAATATCGACCTTAGAGAACAATGCCACAAGATATAAATTTAGATGGACATACTATGTTGCAAGAACAACAGATAAAAATATCAACACCTTCGAAAGCTATGATGATTTATGTAGAAGGTTCAAAGGAACAGATTCAATTGTATATGTAGGATATTTCAAGCAAGCCACAAAGAGCGAGGATGCAATATTATATTTTGCAAAACTAAAAGGCAAAGATCTACCCTTAGAACAAATCGATGTTGTAACAAATGAGATAATTGTTGGGTACTTATCTCCATACAAATCCTTCAATGTATCAATAGCCTCTGGTTCAAATGAAGCCTACGCAAATGAATTATTAATGAACTCTCAAGGAAGCTATCATTCCATTAATATGCCTTCTGCCTCATTCCCTTCCAATCAAAAAATATCATATTTCAAGATTAAAGGAGATAGCCTTATTGCATCGAGTCTAACAATAAGTAATATCTTATCCAGAGAAAGAGGAGAATATTACAAGACAAATCTCAAAGCAAGGCAAAAAAGAATCGAAGAATTAAGACTTGCTATAAAGAAAAGCGATACTTGGTTCAGCTCAATTAAGCAGAAAGCTAAGGCAAACAATAGAACCATTGAAGAACAAGTTGACTCAGAAATAAACTATATCATCGCCTGCGAAAAACAAGATATACACAAATAAAAAGAGGTTGCTTTTGGCAACCTCTTTAGTGAATTAATAATCTATATTCTTATAGTAATTCTGAATTGTACTTTGTTAGTGCCTCAAGTGCGTTAGTCTTAACGTGAATAAAGTCAGTTACACCCATTTTCTTAAAGTTTTCTATTTGTTCTGCTGGATAACCTGCAACAACAATATGATTTACTTTACCCTTCAACTCATTGATTGCCTCTGGTACTAAATCTACATATTCATCATCTGAAGAACAAAGCACAACAACATCTGCCTTTGCATCTATTGCAGCCTTTGCACCTTCTTTTGGAGTATCGAAACCAATATTATCAATAATTTCATAACCAGCAACACCAAATAGATTTGTTGCAAAGCTAGCCCTAGCCTTACGCATAGCAAGATTACCATAAGTTAGAAGGAATATCTTAGGAGCTTTTCCTGATTCTTCAACAGCCATCCTAAGGTCTTCGAAGGCTTCTGCTAAACGTGAGCAACCAAGAGTTTTTATTTCTCCATCTTCTGCCTTATTACAAGCGCATTCATCAATAACCTTATCTAACATTCTTTCGCTAGCATTTGGGTATTGGTTAGTACCAAGTATTGTAGTCTTTCTTGTAGCAACTTCTTTTGCTCTGATTTGTTCAGTCTTTTCAATTGATTCTTGAATAAAACCTTCCTTAATTGCAGAAACAAAACCTCCCTTTGCTTCAATTTCCTTAAACATATCCCATGCATGATTTACAAGAGCATAAGTAAGGTTTTCAATATAATATGAACCAGCAGAAGGGTCAACAATCTTATCTAAATAAGACTCTTCCTTAAGAAGTATTTGTTGGTTATTTGCAATACGAGTAGAAAATTCATTATCTGTATTGTATGTAACATCAAAAGGATAAACAGATATTGAGTCAGCTCCAGCAATTGCCGATGACATAGTCTCTGTTGTAGTTCTTAACATGTTTACATAAGGGTCGTAAATAGTCTTGTTGTAATATGAGCTTTCTGTAGAAATAAATAAATCGTAAGCAGTTTCGCATTTAGGATTATATTGTTCCATAATCTTTCTCCAAAGAATTCTTGCTGCTCTTATCTTAGCTATTTCCATAAAATAGTTAGAGCCAGTTGCAAAAGCAAACTGCATTCTATATCCTACAGAGTGAGCAGGTATTCCTTTTTCAGTAAGATTAAACAAATAATCATTCGCAGAAGAAATTGTATATGCTAACTCTTGAACGATTGAAGCTCCAGCATTATTGAATATATTTCCGTTTACAGTAATAACATCGAAATTAGGGATATTAGCCTTAACAGTGTTAATAATATAAGCTCCCTTTTCATAAACAGAATCAAGGTCGGTGCAGAACTTACCGTATATTAAAGCATATCCATAAGGGTCAAAGTTTACAGAACCATAAACCTTTGTTCCATCAATTCCTTGAGCCTTTATATATGCAACAAACAAATCAATGATTTCTGAATATGAATTAGCATCCTTGAAATTGATCTTAACCTTATTAATATCAATCCCATTTAGTAACACCTTCATATCCTCAACACTCTTAACGCTCTTAGCATTAAAACCTAATGAGTTAACCCCTCTTCTAACACCCTCACAAGCAAGTGCATTAGCTGTTAGTAAATCTTCCTCATAAATATCTTGACGGATATCCCAATCATTATTATCCTTAGTAGAAGGTTTAAGGTCAAGGTTTTTAATATCCTCAGCTCTATAATAAGGTTTTACATCAAACCCCTCAAGAGTTTTCCAAACAAGTTTCTTTTCATAATCGCCACCCTTAAGGTCTGCCATTATAACTTCTTCCCATTTCGATGTCTCAACCGCTGGGAATTCAGGAAATAATCTGTTGTTTTCCATTATATTTTAGCTATTAAATTAATCTAAATAAGCAACAAAATTAAGAAGAAATCAAGAATTGACCTAATCTTTAGGATAAAATTTCACTTATATCTTATATAAGTTCAGTATTACTTGATATAAAATTATTTTTACAAGGATTATCTTTACTAAGATGCACATCTTAGCGCGGTGAGATGTACATCTTAGCATCTTAAGATGCACATCTTAGCACAGCGAGATGCACATCTTAGCAATATTAATCCCTATCTTTTTGAAGTTAAACCTTATATCACTGAAATTAAACCTTATATTACTGAAATTAAAAAAGGGACAGCGTTTCACAACGTGCCCCTTTATAGTCTAATCTATTAATCAAAATCTATCCCATGAAAAGATTTTTTATCTTATAATAAGCTTTTGTGTGCTTATTGTTTTTGCATTTTGGATGCGTAAGTAATATACTCCCTTTGCAAATTCATTAACGTTGATTGCCTTTGTAGCTTCTCCATTAATTGATTTCATTGTGAATGTATTTATTGTGCGTCCTTGTACATCAGTGATAATTACCTTAGCTTCTCCAACTAGTCCCTTTACTACTAATGTAGATGTGGTGCTTGCTGGGTTTGGATATAGGCTTACTGACATTGAATTTATTTCTATATTATCTATGCCTGATGTTGCATTGAAGTTCTTCTCTGCTCCATAAGTCTTACCTGATTGGGTTTCTGCATAGGCTCTAACATTATAGTTTGTTCCTGACAACAAACTTGTTGCTGTTGCTGTTATTGAGGTTGTTCCTGTTGCTGTTAGGTCTTCTGCTGTGCTCCAATCTTGTGTTGCGGTTTTATACTCAAAGCCTCTTGCTACTATACTTTCCGTGCCTTGTGTAATTGCTCCATAGAATTTTGCAGTGGTATTTCCATAGAAAACTTTTACTGAGTCGGTTGTTACTATTGGAGCGTTAAATGCTGCTGTTGTAAAGGTTACTGTATCGCCATAGAAGTTTCCTGCATTTGTTGTTGCATAGGCTCTTACCTTATATTGTGTACTTGGTGTTAAGCTTGTTGCATTATAAATGAACGGTGATGCTACTGGTGATACTGTTTGAGTTGTCCATGATGTTGCTGCGGTAGTTTTGTATTCAAAGCCTACTGCATTTACTGTATCTGACCATTGTATATAAGAACCTCCTAGTGTTGCTGTGTTATGAGTGAAGGTTGTTATGCTCGATGTTGTAACTATAGGGTTTGAAGGCTGTGATAGTGTTGTAAAGGTTACTGGTATCCAATTTGAATAGAAACCTGCTCCACAACTTGATCTTATATAAGCAGTGTACTGTGTATTTGGTGTTAGATTTATAAAGCTATAATTTGTTACCTGAACATCTATTGGTGTTCCTGCGTTGCCAAGCTTTATTTGCCAATCGGTTTCTGATCCTCCTGCTGTCCATGTTATGTCGGCTGTGGTTTGGCTGATATTGGATGCAACTAGTGTGTCTGGATCTAAACATGTAATGTTTGAACTTATTACTAGATTGTCTAAATAAGCACGAGCATATCCCGCATTATAATCACTCTCAACCTTAAATCCAATATATTTACCTGCTCCGCTATATGATGAAAGGTTTACTTGGTAGTCGTTCCAAGTATAAGAACCTCCAATAGCTGCAACTTGTACCCATGAAGCAGCGGTAGTATCTGTCATTATTCCGATTCTCAATGTATCTGTTGCTCCACCAATCTTAAATTTAAAGTCAAGTTTCAAAGTATTTAATGCAATTGATTGGTCAAATTTAGGTGTGATAGCCATTGCATAAAGTCCTTGACCTGAAACATAATAATACAAACAGTTATTAGAATAACCTCCTGTCATTATGTTTGGTCTATCGGCATAAGTAGTATTTCTTGTCCAACAACTAGGTATTAATGATGCTCCTGTTCCATATGAGTCAAAATCTTCTGACCAAGGAATTGATGTAATAGTTCCTGTACATAATGTTCTAAAAGATTTTGTTACTCCAAGCGATATTGCACCACTACCACAATCTGTGTAGACAGCTATGTCATATGCAGTGTTTGGTGTAAGATTTTGAAGAGTATAGTTAGTTGTTGAAGTTGTTATTACATTCCAATTTGAAGTACCTACTTGGCGGTATTGAACCTGCCAAGCATTATCGGTTGGTTTGGCTTGAATCCAAGATAAATCAACTTGATTAGTTTGTATATTCGAAACATTTAATGAACTTGGTTTAACACACGATGGAAGTGTAGAAATACTAACATCATCAAGATGGAAATAATATCCGATATTATTATTTCTTGCAAAAACAAGACGATAATCACCTACTAAATTTGCAATTGATAATTCATACAACTTCCAAGTAGTAGGCAATGTACTATCAATAGAAGCAATATTTGTAAATAATGCGGTATCTGAATAAGAGCCAATATCACCATTTAAAGAAACATTATATGCCTTTACCCAAACATTCTCTGGATAAGGATTCATATTATTACTCTTAGCCCAGAATGAAATTTGCTCATTACCTGTAAGAGTAATAATTGGAGTCATTAAATAATCGCCCATTAAATTATTAGCACCATACAAGCTAGCAGAACCAATTCCTGAATGTACATAATTAGAGTATGTATAAGGAGTAGATTCCCATCCATTTGATGAAGCACCATTAATGTTTATCCAACAGTTTGAAGGCTTTGAATCGGATAATCCAAATGCAGAAACCCAGCTTGACTCAAAACCTTCTTGCCAAGGAATAGATGTTATTGGATTACAAGGTGTGGATATACTTATTGAAGAGAAAATAGATGTATCTTGACCACTGTTACACAGTGAAGCTACTCTAACATAATAATTTGTTCCCGCCGAAAGTCCAAGAATACTTATTGAGTCAATAGAAACCTGTTGTTTTATCCAATTAACAGAATCTACACTTTTGTATTCTACCTGCCAACTTGAGCTATTTCCTACATCCCATTTCACATCAAATGAAGTTTGAGAAAGATTACTAGCCACAAGATTTGAAGACATACCACAACTTCCATATTCAAGTTTAAAATCATCTATTGTTAGATACCAACAAGGGCTTGAACTCGCTTGACATTTTACTCCAAAATAATAAGCACCACTAGTTGAAGGGGTATATGTTCCAATATATTGTTGATAAGAAGTATTAATAAGATTTGCAAGTGGAATTCCCACATTTTGGATATAAGAACCTGATGTTTGTGCTGAGTAAACACCTGCCCCTAAGGATTGCCATCCTGAATTTCCATCTGTAATATACCAATAAGAGAATTTATATGTAGTTCCTGCTACCAAATCAAAGGCTTGAGTAAAGAATATATCATTACTTCCATACTTAAATGTAGCAGCATTTGTTCCCGTATGAGCAAAACGATTATAATTTGAATTTGCAGTTTGAGTATTTGTAAGACTGCCAAAATTAGTAGCATTCCAGCATTTTGGCAATACACTTGCAGCACCTATTGTCTCAAATCCTTCTGACCATGGAATAGAAGACTGCGCATTAACAGAAGTACAAAAATAATCTAATAAAGTAGCTTCAGAATAATCCGTTGCACAACTATTAATAATATAATAACTATATTGAGAATTTTGATCTAGTCCCATAAGAGTAAATGGCAAAGCATTTAAACTAACACTTACTGAGTCGTAACTTGTTGCAGAAGTTTTTTTATAGTATAACCACCATGAATTATCTGTAGTTTTGGCAGGAGTCCATGTGAAAGTTGCTGAATTACTAGAAGCATTTGTTATTACAACATTTGTTGGTTTTATACACTGAGGTATTTGAGAAATTTCTACATTATCAACATAGAATGAATTTGTAGCTCCAACACCCTTACATCTAAAGGCAATATATTTTCCTTGTCCAGAATATGATGTAAAGAAGATTTCCTTATCCTCCCATAAACTTGTTGAGCTTGTCCCAATGGTTGAGTCTATCTTTATAAACGATGAAGTATCATTAGGGCTAGACATTACTCCAATTTCAAGTCCTTGATATGAAGCACTAGTCTTTTTAAGTTTAAACTTCAATCTCAAGGTATTAATTGGATAAACCAATGTATCAATACTTGGAGAACATGCAATATTCATTGTTCCTGATGAAGCAAAGAAATACATGGCACCTGGAGTAGAGAAATATGTTGTGCTTATATAAGGATAATTGGTCTGATAAGTTGTTGTTCTATACCAACAGTATGGGAATGCAGTGCTTCCTGTACCATAGCTATCAAATGTTTCTGAATATGGTAGATTAGAAATTGGTAAACAAAGAGTTCTAAAGCTATTAGAAATACTTTTTTCAGATAGGACAGAAGAACAATTAGTTTTTATATAACATTGATAATTTGTATTCTGATTTATATTTTGTAGGGTATAAGGACTTGAACTTATTAATACAGAATCCAAGATATTTGTTGTCATATCAAGATAATACAAATACCAAGAGTTATCACTTACAGAGCCAGAAGTAAAAGAAACACTAACTGAGTTTGCAGTAATATTTGAAAAAACTGGTTTAGAGGTTCTCTTACAAGTAGGGGTAGTTAGCACCTTAATATCGTCAATATTTAATCTATAACCACCAAATGATTTTCTTACAAATGCAATACGACAATCTCCAGTAAACGGAGAAAGGTCTATTTCGTATTCATTATAAGAATCAGAAGGTATATATCGTTTTGCAAGAGCAGTTACGAAATTAGTAGATGTGGTATCTGACAATAGAACATCTCTTTGCATTGTAGTTGTGTTAAATACCTTAATCTCTAAAGTATCATTATATGTAGAATAGCCTTTAGCCCAAAATCTTAAAGTTTCATTACCTGTCAAACTTAATATTGGAGTTAATAACCAATCATTATGCAAAATGGTACTTGTAAAGGAACTTGTTAGCATTTGTGCTGAACCTGTTCCATTATTAGTGTACGAGGTTGAGGTATTTCTTTCCCATTTGCCTAAAGATGTAGATCCATTCAAGTTCATCCAACAATATGGAGCAACAACATTACTTGGAGATACGGCTGTAGCTTCCCAAGCTAGTTCAAAATCCTCAATCCAAGGAAAGGCTGATATTGCACCACAACTAGTTCTAAAAGTCTTAATAAATGTAGGTTCGGATAACACGGCACCACATTCTGTTTTTAAAGCGTATTGATAGTTTGTAGAGCCCTGCAAATTAGATAATGTAAAACTTGGAGTTGTACCTATAATAAGAGAATCCCAATTACTATCTGTAAATCTTTTGTAATACAAATACCATGTATTATCTCCAGCATGACCTTCTACCCAAGAAATAGTTGCGCTATTTGTAGTAATATTGGAAACAATAGAACTCTTAGGTCTTGCACAAGCAGGAATGACATCTACTACGACATTATCCACATAAACACTATTATAACTTGAGTTTTGTAATAATAGTGCAATATATCTCCCATTTCCAACATAGGTATCAAGCAAAGCCTCTTTATCCTCCCATGCACTTAGAGCAATATTAGGTTGATAGCTTCCTACTGGCAAGAAAGTACTCCAATCGGATGGATCTGTCATCACACCCACTTGAATATTATTTAAAGTAGAAGAATACATTTTAAACATAACTCTTAATGTATTCATTTGAACAGAGCTATCAATAGGACTTAGAATTGCCAATGAGCGAGGAGAACTTGAAGGAGCTGTAAAATATAAAGCTCCTGGTGCAGAAAAGTTTGTTGTATTAATATAAGGAGAGTTTTCCGTTGTAGAATTTCTTGACCAACATGAAGGATAAGCTGTAGACCCTGTACCGTATGTATCAAAGTTCTCGGAATATGGGAAAGAAGAAATTCCTATACATGAAGTTTTGAACTTTTCTACGAAAGAAGCCTCTGATAAATTAGAACCACATAATGCTCTAACAAAATAAGAATATTCTGTATTATGATTAAGACTTGTTAAAGTATAAGTTGTGGTATTAATCAAAACAGAATCCCATATTGAATCATTCGTTGCTTTGGAATATAAGTACCAAGACGATTGATTAGATGTAATTGGGGAAAAACTAATATTAGCAGAATTAGATGTTATAATATTTGCATTTAATTTTGTAGGTCTTGAACATGAAGGAATTTGTGATATCTCAAAGTTGTCAATATAAGCATAACCAACATCAAGTTTTAAAGCAATGTAGGAACCAGAACCCTGATATAAATTAAAATTTACTTCCTTGTCTTCCCATACTCCTACCTTATCGTAAGAAATAGTATCATAAACAACAAATGTTGAAGAATCTAAAGGATTTGTCATTACACCAACTAGTAATCTATCTGAAAATCCATTATTTTTATACTTAAATCTCAAACTTAATGTATTTATTGGTGACGCATTATCAATTTGAGGAGTAGCTACAATTTTTGGTATTGCATTTGAAGATGAATATAAATATAAGCAATTACCAGAGAAGCCTCCAGTATTAACATAAGTATAATCACTATTTCTCGTCCAGCAATATGGTAATAATGTATAACCAGAACCAGCAGTATAGGAATCAAAATTTTCGTATATTGGTAAGCTAACAGAAGCAGGACATCCTGTTCTAAAGTCTTTTATTGAAGTTGAATCTGATAATCCTGAATTACAATTTGTCTTAATATAATATTTATAAGCAGTATTGGGTGTTAATCCATTCAAAGAATATGTGCTTGATGAAATATCAACACTATCCCAATTTATTACTGAGGATTTTTTATAATATAAACGCCATTGATTATCCGTTGTATGTGCAGGAGTGAATGAAATATCAACACCATTTGCTGTAATATTTGAAACAAATAATGAAGTAGGACGAGCACATGTTGGAATTGTTTCTATAGTTAAATCATCAATATTTATATAAGCACCTCCTTTTAATTTATTTCTCACAAATGCAAGACGATAATTTCCTACATAATTACTCAAATTTATTTCATACTCAATCCAATTAGTAGTTGTACTTTCTGTAACAACAGAGGTTGGAAGGATTGGAGTAAACAAACTAGTATCAGACAAAGACACAACGTCATGACCATTTGTAGTCGCATTGTAGATATAGAGTCCAAAATCTTGAGAATAATAACCATAATAAGAAGCATAGGAAGACAAATAAAATCTCATTCTTTGATTTCCTGTCAAAGTAACTAATGGAGTAACCAACCAATCACTATGAACATAAGTTGAAGTTGCTGTGCTAGAATTCCCTCCAAAGAACTCAGCCGAACCTGTCCCACTTTTTATTCTTGATGTGTTAGTTCCTTTAATCCAATTATAAGATGTAGGATTACCTCCATTAACATTTATCCATCCAGAAGGAGATGTACCATTTCCTGGAGTATTGATTGCCCATGCTCCATCGAAAGTCTCCGTCCAAGGGAAAGTAGTAATCTGCCCCATAGACTCAATGGCAAAAATAATCGCCATCAAAAAAAATAATAATCTTTTCATTTTTAAAAGTTTTTAATTATATAATCCTTTATTTGTCAATATACTATTCATTGTATTATTAAATTCCTTCTCACTTATTGGCTTATGAAGCAAATAATAATCTGTTAATCGAGTATTTAAAAAATCAACGTCGACATAAGCTGTAGTAAAAATAATTTGAGAATTAAGGTCGATAGCATCAAGTATCCCCATACAATTACCATCCGAAAGAGTAATATCCATAAAAATTAAATCGACAGAGTTATTCGATAACCATTTGATTGACTCATCAACAGACTTAATTACTGCCACAATTTCAAAACTGGGGTAATATATAGAAAGTAGATAAATTAAATATCTCTGTGATAAATGTTCATCCTCAATAATAACAACTCTCATCTTATATCATTTTGGAGACAAAAATAATATCTAATGAGGCTATTATATTAGTTCTATGTATGAACTTAAATAAAAATATGTATGAAGTTTAGTTTTTGTGTAGTGAACTTAACAGCTAAGAATTAAGCCATCTTGTAAACTCATCGATTCTTTTCTGACTAACAATAACATCATCGAAAAACTTAGGAGTCAAAGAAACTCTCATTCTCGTATTAGTTATTTTCTGTATTCTGTCAATTGATTCTATTGTAGCAATACAAGCCCTAGAAATCTGAAAGAAAATCTCTCCATCAAGTATCTGTTCCAATTGGGCAATAGTATAATCGACAATATACCTATCCCCATCATTAGTAATAATAAAGCAATCTCTTCCCTCATTATAGAAATAAGCAATATTTCTAGTATCAACCACAATAATATTATTACCTACTTTAACCGAAAATCTATTTTTAAACTGTTTCTCGTTTTTTTGCTTAATATAGCCTAAATCTTCCAGCTTTGCAATAGCCTTTTTTAGTTTAACTTCATTAATAGGTTTCATAATATAAGAAACACTATTAACATCAAATGCTTTCAGGGTATAATTATCATAAGAAGTAGTAAAGATAATTGGAGTATTAATAACCACTTCATCAAATATCAAGAAACTATTACCATCCGACAGATGAATATCCATAAAAATTAAATCAACCACATTTTCACTAAACCATTTCACACTCTCTTCTACAGAATCTAAAATAACAGCAATCTCAATAGTAGGGTCAATCTTATTTAAAAGACGGACAAGTATATTTTGAGATAATTCCTCATCCTCAACAATTGCAACTTTCATATCAATGGAACCTTTACAATAAAATTAATATCATCATTAATAATTAATACTCTCTTTTCGCTAAAAAGTTTATAAGTCTCAATCAAGTTATTCAAACCAATACCTGTTGAATAAACCTTATCCTTTCTTAATCTTTTAATATTAGACACAATCAAGTACTCATTATCGGAAGTAATATTAACAATAAGCACGCTCTTTTTCGAAATAATATTATGTTTAACTGCATTTTCAATCAATATTTGAAGAGTCATCGGAACAACTTTTTTCTCCAAATCAGTCTCATTTACATTAGTCACCAAAATCAAATTATTAGAATACCTAATTGTTAACACCTCAATAAAATGGTCTATAAACTCCAGTTCATCTTTCAATAAGACCGTATCATGTTCCTGACTTGCCAATACATACCTATAAAATTCCGACAGAGCACAAACATATTCAGAGCTCTTCTCTGGCTTTTCCACATATAGCATCTCATTCAAGACATTAAAACTATTGAATAAAAAATGAGGATTTATCTGGCTTTTCAGTTGATTATATTTAAACCTCTCATTATCATATTTCATCTTCTCATACTTCAATTCGTCCTTTTGAGTCTTAATAAACATATAAGCAATCTCCAAGAACAATACAATTATCAAACTTTCAATACAAGTTGTATAGAAGTATTTCTGAGAAAAAATAGACCTAAAATTCTTAAACAACTCAATAGGATTATGATATTCGCTTACATATAAAGCAAGAAATAACATAATTAAAAATGTAATAAATAAAATTGTAAGTACCTCTAATATAATCCTTAGTTTAAATTTATTTTTCCAATAAGCACCATTAAAATAGATAACCGCAAATAGAAAAGCCAACGTCATACTAACTTGAACAGGAATATTGGTATAGAAATAAAAACCCACTTTAGATAGAATCTCATTATCATAGACCAAAATATCTATTGCAAAATTGATTAGAAAAGAAAAAATCAGAGCTATAAAATATAGAGAAATCAGAACCCTATTTTTTACAAGAAAATTACCCAAGCTCTTCAAACATTTACGCAAAAAAATAAATGGAATCCACATAAGAATATTTTTAGCAAGAAAAAAAATCTATGCAAAGATAAAAGAATTATTGAATTACACATAAGGGGCAAAAAATATTTTGCCCCTTATCTTTGATTTTAGATTTTCATCTATTTCTTTTTTTTAGGTTTGGAGACATAAAGCATAATAACCATAAAGTCATCCCATGTGTAATAACTCTTGTTCATACCCATATCTTTAAATTCATCAGTGATTTTCATCTTATAGAATTTCGATTCAGAAATGCCTAGCTCGGCAGCTACTTCTCTACCATTAATAAGTTTCTTGTCAGATCTTGGTATCTTTTTATCTGATTTTTTTATCATTTTTGACATTGTATAAAAATTTTGTGGTCAATATCATTTTGTTTCTTAATTGACCTAAGTTAGTAAAGTAAAAGCAGCTGTTTTTATAATTTATTCTAAAGAGGCACCCTCTCATATTTAAGCAAAAAAGGGATAGCGTTTCACAACGTATCCCTTCACACAATTAATTAAAACTATTGGTGAAAATCTTACTATTTTAAAGATTTTTATTTGAAAGTAAGCCTATTTAGACCTACTAATAGTTTTCAATAAAAAAGGGGCGGCGTTTCACAACGGAACCCCTTACTAATTAATCATCTAGTCATCTTACCAAAAATACCTTTCTAGTGTTTTTTGGATTTATTTTTATCATAAAAAAATAGTCATTTAAAAAAGGGGCGGCGTTTCACAACGGAACCCCTTTATAGTCTAATCTATTAACAAAATCTTTACATGAAAGACTCTTATCTTATAATAAGCTTTTGTATGCTTATTGTATTTACATTTTGGATGCGTAAGTAATATACTCCCTTTGCAAATTCATTAACGTTGATTGATTTTGTTGCCTCTCCGTTAATTGATTTCATTGTGAATGTATTGATTGTGCGTCCTTGTACATCGGTGATGATTACCTTAGCTTCTCCAACTAGTCCCTTTACTACTAATGTAGATGTGGTGCTTGCTGGATTTGGATATAATGAGACTTCTATTTGTTTAATTTCTATATCATTCAATCCTGATGTTGTAACGAAATTCTTTTCATCTCCATAAATTTTTCCTGATCCTGTTTCTGCATAAGCTCGAACATTATAGGTTGTAGTTGTATCCAATCCTGTTGCTGTGGCAGTAATAGAATTTGTTCCTGTTGCTGTTAAGTCTTGTGCTGATGACCAGATTTGTGCTGCGGTCTTAAACTCAAAGCCTCTTGCTACAATTTGCTCTGTTCCTATGGTAATTGATCCATAGAATTTAGCAGAACTATTGTTTAGAACTACAATAGAGTCTGTTATTACAGTAGGAAGGCTAAATACTCCTGTTGTAAAGGTTACTGTATCGCCATATACGTTTACTCCGCCTTGTTTTGTTACAAATGCTCTTACCTTGTATTGTGTACTTGATGTTAAGCCTGTTGCATTATAACTGAATGGAGATGCTACTGGTGATACAGTTTGAGTTGTCCAGGTGATTGATGCTGTGGTTTTATATTCAAAGCCTACTGCATTTATTGTGTCTGCTCCTGCTACATACGATCCAACAAGACTTGCTGTATTGTAAGTAATTGTAGTAACTGGTGCCGTGGTTACAACTGCTGCTAATGGTGCTGAGTTTGTTGTAAAGGTTACGGGTACCCATACTGAGTTAGATGTTCCACAGTTTGCTCTTACATATGCCGTGTATTGTGTTGCTGCTGTTAGATTGGTGAAGGTATATGTTGGGCTAGTGACAGTTGTGGTTGCGCCTGCTGATCCTAGCTTAACTTCCCATGAGGTTTCACTTGCGCCTGGTGTCCAACTTACTGTTGCTGCGGTTTGAGTGATGCCACTTGTTGTTAGTGCTGTTGGTGCTGCACATACTTGTCCTGTTACTTGGAAGTTATCGATGTGTAAATCATTGTCTCCAACACTACTTACTGTCGATTCTCCATAGAAGGCAAATTTTACTACTCCTGAATATGGATTATTTGCTGTATCTACGATTGGAATAGTTACATGTAAAGGAACATTAGTTAGTTTATTTAAGGTATCTACTGAGCCTGCATTATCCCATTTCTTCATTGTCTTAGATGCACTCCATGTTAATCCATCATCTGTTGATATCAATACATAAAATTTCTTATCCGCATATCCTAAAGATAAATTGGGAGCATTAGCATTATTATAAGCTGTTAAGAATATATCAAATTCTAATTTGTTTGATGATGAACCTGCGGCTAAATCAATTGATGGTGTTACTAACCAATAATACTGATTAGTTGTCCAAATATTTACTTTAATATTATGTGGAGTAACACTTGAATTTGCAACCCAACCTCCTGTAGATGTAGTTAATGTTGCGTTTCCTGTTGATGGCAATTGTCCTGAGTAGCTTGCCCAACATATATTTGGTAATACTGTTACAAAGGATTCAATTGCTGTTGGGATTGCCATTACTCCACAAAGTGTCATAAAGGATACCCCTCTGCCATCAGAGAATGCTCCTGTTCCACAATCTGTCTTGATTTCTACTTCATAACTTGTACTTGCTATTAAGTTTGTTAGAGTATATGGATTGGATGTTGTATATATTGAATCCCATGTTAACGAACCCATTGGGCGATAGAAAACCTTCCAAGCATTATCTGTGGCTGTTCCTGGTGTCCATGTAATATCGGCT